>Ga0123352_10010905_pt1 | contig 14299 bp, 7 predicted proteins | sample TergutLab28metaG_FD_89700 | JGI IMG/M metagenome (GOLD analysis project Ga0123352, IMG submission 89700) | Labiotermes labralis P1 segment gut microbial communities from Petit-Saut dam, French Guiana - Lab288 P1 | ecosystem: Host-associated > Arthropoda: Insects > Digestive system > Gut ... | reverse complement strand
CTGATGTGATCCTGTCTTGCAGGTGCTGGATATTCCTTATCTTCTCAGCATACACAATGTTCTTAATGTACCCCCACAGGAAAAAATCAAGTGGAGAGAGATCTGGGCTTCGAGGTGGCCAAGGTATTGGTCCACCACTTCCAATCCAGGCATCAGGGAATCTCTAATTTAAAACGTCAGTCACAAAGCTACTGAAATGGGGAGGAGCTCCGTCTTGCATAAAAATAACCCTACTTGCAATTCCTTTTCGAAGTTTTAACGTGTAAATCCGTCTAGTACTTTTAAGTTATAGCGGTTTCAAATCCCGTCCATCTTTTTTTGATGACCCTGTATATTTCACCCTGGAACAGGCTATGGAAGCACAAAGGGGAGTACAGATACAACTGCAGTTTTTCTTCAACCTCAACGCTAAATGGGGGTGGGTGGTCCCTGGAAGCAGACACATTACCTACTGTAGAGGAGGCTGTTTGGGCTCCAGTGAAGATCTGGACTGCTGCGGAAAATCTCTTCCCCACCAGGGTTCTATCCCCCGACCCTCCAGTCCGTAGCGAGTCACTATATCGACTGAGCTTTCATGTCCCACACAATCCGTCAAAGACATTGTATATTCTTCATAGGTACGAACAGCTAGTCACATGTTTTGGCTAATCAGACGTCCATCGTCGGGCTGTACAAGTAAGAAGACAGAAACTAAAATTTACAGCTGCAGTTTTGTTAGTCAGAATCTCAGGCTTTAGATGAAAGTGCAAACCTGTATGCTTGAAATGTGAAAGACTTGTTGAATCTAAAATCCTTCAAGAAATTTACGTGGGGAAGAAAAGTATTAATTCAAAATCAGACCAATATGAAAAGTATTACTTTTTGTGACAAAGAATATACCAAGACAACTTGAATATTCCTATACCATAATTCACGTCATTAATAAGCATTACAGAGTATAAGTAAAAAGATAAAGTGATCCCGTTACAGGCGCAGTGTGGCCCAGAGGGTGGGTAGAGGTATAGCTCTACTCTTCCATGACCGTGGCACTGGAAGGGGGTGAGTGGTCAGCAGCACGCCCCGGCCGCACTTTATCCCCTGGAAAAAGCCGGTGCCCATTTTACAGGAGGCTGGGTTGGCTCAAGGTCCGGTGTGGACGAGCGGAAAATCTCGTCCCCACTGAGATTCGATCCCGGACCGTCCACACCGTAGCTCATTCGCTATACCGACTGAGCTACCGGGCCCACACATAGTATAAGTAACGTTTAACCCTTTAAACGCCGAGTTAAATCCCATCTGCCATCTGGTGGCATTATTACGAGCTCATCATATTTTCCACGTTAGCGGGTTAAGGGTTAATATTCAACTACGCATGAACACTTTACGTATATACCTCTAATGATCTGGATACTAAACGTAGGTCCCTAAATACACACAAGTTGCTGCTGTGATTTCAAATATTTATATAATATACAAAATTACTTCCAAAGTCCGATACAATTTCGGCACACAAAATATTCAGCTACAATTTTCAGGAGGAAATCAAGTTGTGTTGTGTGCAGTGTTACAAAGAAGAGAATAGTACCAGTAACACACGTGTTCAAAAATAGGCATGATTTATTTTCACGTAATTCGGAATAAAGTCTTAGCTAAGGATACAATGCTTGTTAGAAGTACACTCGAATTAAATAGAGTAGCTTCATTTTGATGTTCCTATATCGACTTTTGGAAGATGCCTGACTGGCCAGTAGAGGTTGTGAGGGCAGTCGGTTTGTTGCATAAAATATAAATAGTACTGTGAACACAACAATTGTGCTGAACGTGATAAATTCCTCTTTTTAAAAATGTACAGCTAGAACTCGGCTACTATTATGTATTATGTGTGTATGTTAACATAAATTAGGAAGTGTTACAAAAAGTCAAGTATGAGAGAACTACACTACAAACTATAGAAGGAAAGGAAGCTAAATAGATTGGTCACATTTTGCGCAGCAACTGCCTTCTAAAACACATTACTGAAGGAGAGATATGAAGAAGGATAGATGTGACGGGAAGACGAGAAAGAAGATGTAAGCAACTGCTCAATGACCTTTTGGAAAACACAGTTTGGTGGAAACTGAACTAGTAAGCACTAGCTCACACTCTTTGAATATCTCGCTTTGGAAAAGGCTATGGAACTGTCTTAAGACAACAGAATGTATATTATGATGGTGTTCGTGTTAATAGCTGTAAACTTCTACATATTTGTTTCGTTTGCTGTATAATTAAAATATTGTAAAGACTGAGACGAAGCTACACACGAGATATACAAGCAGGTACTGTTGTTTGTTTCTCTCCACTGGTATTCGTGTGAACAGTTCATAGGACGTACTTTAAAACATGTACTGAGAATTATAGCGACGCTCGCCACCCCTGGCGAAGGAGCAACGGACATTAGCAGAATACCGAAGGTTACGCAAATCCCGAGGAAGTATGACCTACATGAAGATCGTAAAATCTAGAGAGACTTTAAAAGTCACGCCCGTTGCTGAAGTGCATATATGGAGGAACAAATCGTCGCTATTTGCAGTATTTTAAAACGTATCCACTCGTAGTCAAAGTGGTTCGGTATGTTGGTGATAGAACGTATCACTGAAGTAGCAAGTAAATATTCCTGCTGTCAACAAACGTACTGCTCATTCATTACTGTCCAATAAACGTTCGTAAGGTTACTATTCCAGGGGGCAAAAATTAACCATCAACGACCCTAAATCCTAAAAATTTCAGGACGCAGCATATTTGAGACGCCAAAGCATTTGTCCTAGTTCGAATCTCCTATTCATGGCGCGTTATGAATAAATTCGTGTAGATTCAAGTCTGCTGGGATATGACGCTATTCAAGATTAAAATGTTGCCTCCATATTTAGGGTTCGAGGGGAGTTTTCTGCCAAAACTTTCAAGGTATGTAGTGTTGATTTACCCTACTGAAGGGGGCAACAATGCTTTGCCTTTCATGAATACAGTGTACGAAAAAAATAATAACGCAGTATTTGTAATTTAAAATATTTCATGTAATATAAAGTGTATTTTATGATATACGAAAATATGTTTTTGCGTTTTGTTATGTACGGGTGTGAAACTTTGTCGCTCACATTGAGGAAGGAACGTAGGCTGAGGGTGTTTGAGAATAGGGTGTTGCGGAGGATATTTGAGCCTAAGAGGAATGAGGTGACAGGGGAATGGAGAAAACTGCATGAGGAGCTTAATGATCTCTACTGTTAACCAAATATTTTTCGGGTGATCAGATAGAGAAAAATGAGATGGACGGTATATGTAGCAGGTATGGGGGAGTGGAGAGGTGCATACAGGGTTTTGGTGAGGAAACCTGAGGGAAAGAAACCACTTGGAAGACCCAGGCATAGATGGGAGGGTAATATTAAGATTGATCTTCCGGAGGTGGGATGTGGGGGCGCGGACTGGATCGAGCTGGCTGAGGATAGGGACAGGTGACGGGCACTTGTGAATGCGGTAATAAACCATCGGGTTCCATAAAATGCGGGGAATTTCTTGACTAGCAGAGGACCGGTTAGCTTCTCAAGAAGGACTCTGCTCTTTAAGTAAGTAAGTAATTACAAAGTGTATTACTGTCACATATCATTGTAAACGCAAAGCTCCAGGATGAGTGCCAGCCACATTCTATATATACAAGCACAAACCTGTAACTAGATTTTCTTCAATTTTGTTTCTACAAACGAATCGGCTTCCATCGGTAAACATCTGCCGCTCACGAACAATACGCCATTATAACAACAGCGTATATCTAAATTACGACAACAAAATGCCAGGGTGGCACACGTCAGGTGCTAAGAAAGCAACGTACATGTAGTGGATGTTTTATTTTAAGCTTCATACATAGTAGAGCTTTGGTCGTGGCTTCACAAACAGCAGTAACTCGGTTACTTGCTATCAAGTTACCATCTTTCCATTTTAGAACTCTGCTGGGGGGGGGGGGTTTAAAACCGTGGAAACTGGTAGAGAGTTTCAGGATAGACATCCCACTGTGTTGTCGTGTAGAAAATAAACATAAGCCGTCAACACGTCTTCATTTGCAGTAATTAGAAACAGGTTTCGAGTCAAAAGGATCATGATCTAGCTAAATACCTGATACACCAATTGACGAGTTTACAAGTACTAGCAGCATCGAGAAATACACAGTTCCACTATTACATATTTCACTTCTAATATGCTGCTACATGTTCCGGCTTAACTGCCATCATGAGGGAGTTGACACCTATATTGCTAAATTTTACTTGCTTACTTACTCCATGGTGCAGAGTCCTTCTTGAGAAGCTAAATGGTTTGCAGCTAGTCAAGAAATTCCCCGCATTTCACGGAACTCGAAGGTTCATTACCGCACTCACAAGTGTCCGCCAGCTGTCTCTATCCTGGGCCAGCCCAATCCAGTCCATATACCCACATCCCACCTACTCGAGATCCATCCTAATATTATCCACCCATCTACGCCTAGGTCTCGCCAGTGGTCAACTTCCCTCCGGTTTCCCCACGAAGACCCTATACACCCCCTCTCCTCACCCATACGCGCCACATGCCCAGCCCATCTCATTCTTCTCGATTTTATCTCCCACACAATATTGGGTGAGGAGTACAAATCATTTAGCTCCTCGTTATGCAATCTCCTCCATTCCCACGTTACCGCGTCCCTCCTAGGTCCAAATGTTCTCCTCAACACCATATTCTCAAACACCAAACACTTTACATCAATAAAATACTCTTACAACGCTTACGATATCACAATGTAATAAAAGATAAAGCAGTCCCATTACAGGCCCGAGGTGCCCAGAGGGTTCCAGGAAGTTAAGGTTCCTAAATTACGTGATAACGGCACAGGATGGTGGTAAGGTTGTCAGCCTTACGCACCGGCCGCTTTTTACCCCCAGGAAGTACCTCTGGTACTCATTTCTGTTAGAGGCTGAGTGCCATAGTGCGATCGGAAGGATTACGTCAATGAAATATCAAAATGTACAGATTATATTTAAAATTTATAGCGTTTAAGACGTTATAAAACACTGATTATAAATTCTTATGAAATAATGTTAGTTTTTGTTCGTCACAGAACTTTATAAAATTGTGTCGTTTTGCTGACCGTGCATCTCAGTATATTTATCTCAGTAATTAACCAACTTGATGCACAAAATTTTTGTTTTACGTTAAGTTTATTTCGTGCCTCTACATGTTTCGAGCACATGTGCTCATCATCAGGAGGTCAAAATTGCATTACACAGCCTCTGGTATCAGCACACCTATAAGTGTGATGATACCAGAGGCTGCGTAATGCAATTTTGACCTCCTGATGATCAGCACATGTGCTCTAAACATGTAGAGGCATGAAATAAACTTATTGTAAAACAAAAATTTTGTGCATCAAGTTGGTTAATTACTGAGATAAATTTATAAAATTGCTTTGCTAAAACGGTATATCATTTTTTTTAAATTTATTTGTGCTTTATGTTTATATTTGTGTGTGCTTTATGCTTATAAACTTGGCTTTTTTATTAACTTAAAACTTCCGGATAAAACGAGTACAGTTAATATAATGGATGATGGCGTCGTGACGTAGCTGGACGGATTATCCTAGAATTTTAATTTATCACAGAGGCAACATGTTTAAAAATGAAATACACGTAATTGTAATAATTGTATCTCAGTTTAACAAAACAATTATATAACATTTGAGCGTTTTATTGGCCATTTATTCTGATGTTGACCTTTTAGGATCGAAAATATTGCAGTAAAATTAATACGAAAGAGTTGTGTTTTAAGGTTTATATTTATTAATTAACTAATGTTAGAGATTTATTGACGTTTCAGGCAATACTGCAGGCTCCACAACGAAGGCAGAATGCTGGGTTGAGAGATCCAGAAGGTTCTTCTAAAACGTCGGCCGACAACTACAAGAACACAGTACGCCATAAGATACAATTACTCGGCCATGTCTGCCTACACAATAATTCGTCTATTTCTAATAGTCACAGTTTTTTAGGATATGGAAGGTGTTATTTTCTGAGTGTAACGATAATTTTGGAACACCCTTTAAAACGTGTGTTAGATACCACTCTAGCATCCGCTGCTGGCTTCTAAATATTTCAGAGCTAATCAAGGTATATGGGATCGGGCACCGCGCATGCGCACAGCTTATCCACAGAGACGCTCGCAGTTTCATAAACCAACTGGCTGTACATAGCACAGCCGTACTGTACATAACCTTCTAGCAAAGCAAACCTACATAATAAACCCACATACAAATAAACCAGACATTAATTATCGTACGAATACTAAACAAAAAGTAAATATTTAATTATTAAATTGTTCATTTACTAGGCTAACTCACTGCACTTACGGAATACGCAATGTTACAGTCCTTCATGTTTCGGCATAAAATTCTGCCATCACCAGGGGGTTCACACAACAAGTTAGAACTTGCTAAATTATTAGACTGCTGTAGAAGTCCCTCAGCCATTCAAGATTACACACGTTGTTGGACCCACTAAATTCTTAACCGTTATTTTTAGGCGCGTCCGCCAAATTGCGAAAAGCGACTATTAGCTTCGTCATGTCTGTCTTTCTGTCCGTCCGTCAGTCTCTCTCTCTCTCTCTTCGTCTGTCTGTCCGTCTCTCTGTCCATCCGTTCGCCCGAAACAACTCAGCTCCCAATGGACAGATTTTGATGAAATTTAATGTTTGCCTGCTTTTCTGAATTATGTCCTGAAAATTAAAGTTCCATTAAAATAGGACAAGAGTGACGGGTATTTTGGACATTCATAGGCCCGTGCATCGCTAGTATATTCGCAGAGTACAGCCAACAAGATGCAATGTTTCACAATTTATTTATTTCTGTACGACGCGTCTACGTGTTTCAGACGTGTTTTCCGTCCATCATCACGAGCTCAAAACTGCACATACAGAGTCAGGTATTGGCCTGGCGCTGTATGTGCAGTTTTGAGCTACTGATGATGGACGGAAAATACGTCTGAAACATGTAGAGCGTCTTACAGAAATAAATAAATTGTGAAACACTGCATCTTGTTGGTTGTACTCTGCGAGTAACAATTATTTTACTTAAAGATCTATGTATATTTATAACAATATTTTGCACAGTTCTTCTCAGGATGATATATATTTGAAGCAGAACACAAAGTTTATGTGTGATAATTTAAAAAAAAAAGTGTCGTTTAATAGATGATGTGGAAATATATGGCAGAGCTAGGTAGTCTACAGGTGACTCTACGGCTAAATAACTAAGGCTACAAACACAAGCTCAGAATATGTAATACACAATGTTTTTCCACTGCAACATTCAATGTTTGAATTCGCCTCAAGGTTAGGTTAAACGTACACGGTTCGTCTTGTTCAGTTTGCAACATAACAAGATTGTTAGAATAATTTATTAGCACAATGATCATCCCAATACACAAAATGATAAAACTCATTCATGTGTTATTCCGGCTAAGATGCTTCTGTTCTAGAACCATTACAAGGAAAGGAAATAATTACACATCTGCAGTAGGTCGTACAGCACAAGAGCAAGGCGTGTTTTTGCTATAGATCAAAGGTCACAAAAAAGTGCGTTACCTATATAATTAGTGTATGTGTGTGTTAACATATGATTCCATTTTGTAAATAAAATATTTCAAAATCAGTACCTCATGTGTAGGAAATTGTCTATTCATTTGCATGAAGTAATTTTGGAAAGACATAAGGAACACGGTAAAGTGATCACGTTACAGGGCCGGTGTGGCCCAGCGGCTAAAGTTATAGCTCTACTCTTCCCATGACCGCGGCACTAGAAGGGGGTCAGCGGTCAGCAGCACGCCCCGGCCGCACTTTACACCCGGGAAAGACCCGGTACCCATTGTACAGGAGGCTGGGTGGGCCCCACGGCCGGTCTGGACTGGCGGAAAATCTCGTCCGTACCGGGATTCGATCCCGGACGGTCCAGCCCATAGTCAGTGATTACTTTGAGGGCTCATTTGGTGAGGAATTAGAGCAAATGCTTTTATTTCCTTCAGGATCATACAAAAATTATGTTAGGAGACTAATGCAAATTAGGAAGAGAAAATATTTTCATACTGGTAAGTGAGAAAAAGAATCTGTTATCTAATTATTGTCGTAATTTCTATCAATAATAATTATTAAGAGCATAATTTTCCCGTATCGGAGCATTCATAGATACCCCTAGACCTCTTCCGATTGGAAGACTCAAAATTGGAAATTTCCCCCCTTAATAAACGGGAGATGACATTCAAACACATTGGATGTCAAAATTAAAGACGAGTTCAGTTTGACAGTGATCTACGTTTGATTGTTGCAAAAGTTAGGGAGAGACTGTCAGTAAGTTAACGAGTACACGGAAGTTTCATATGGAGAGACTCAGCGTTAAGAACGTAAACGAGAAGGAAGATGGCGAATAGTACCAGCTTCACATCTCAAACAGGTTTTGCAACTCTAGAGAACTTACATGATGGCGGGGACTTAAATGGGACTTTAGAAGTTACAAGAGGGGAAATAAATATCTCAGCTAAAGACAGTTTAGATCTGTGTGAACGGAAGGAGTACAAACCCGTTAAAATGTTCTAATTTTGCGGATTAAAAAAAGAATGCAAATTTGCAAAGGTTGCAAAATTAAGATAAATTAAATAGATATTGTTGAGAGTTTAAGACATGGAAAAATTACGTACTTCAAGGAAGACGAGGGGAATATTTGGAATGTAAAGTTAACGAAATTGATGCATGCAGTAAGAATAGGAATATCAGAGGCTTCTATAAGACCGAAAATATTTAGGATGATTATAAGCCTTCTTTTGACTAAGTTACTTACTCACTCACTCCACGGAGCAGATTATTTCTTGATAATATTACCGGTTCTCAGCTAGTCAAGAAATTCCTCACATTTTATGGCACCCGAAGGTTCAATACCGCTTTCACAAAACCCCCGCCACATCCCCCATCTTGAGCCAAATCGATCCAGTCTATGCCCCATCCCACTTCCTGTAGTTCAATTTTTAATATTATCCTTCCATCTACGCATGGGTCTTCTAAGTGTTCTCTTTCCCTAAGGTTTCCCTACCAAAACCCTGTATGTAACTCTCTTCTCCACTATTCGTGCTACACGCCCAGACCCATCTCAATCTTCTTGATTTTATCACCCGAATTGTATTTGGTGAGGAATAAATCATTAAGCTCCTCACTGTGTAGTTTTCTCTACTCCCCTTGTTACCTCGTCTCTCTTATGCCCAAATATTCTCTTCAACACCTGGTTCTCATATACCCTCAGCGTATATTCCTCCCTCAATGTGAACGACCAAGTTTCAAACCTACACAAAACAAAAGGTAAAATTATATTTCTGTATATCTTTATATTTAGGATAGCAAACTGGAAGACAAAAGATTCTACACCGAATGATAGTAAGGATTCCCTGACTTCAGTCTGCCCCTAATTTCCTCCTGAATAGAATTTTGACTGGTTAAGGTTGTTCCCAAATATTTGAACTCTTCCACCATTGCACATAAATTATTATCAGTCTTTACACCGTGACTCCGACCTGCATTCTGATCTCGAGACATGACCATGTACTTTGTCTTATCAGCATTTACTTCTAGTCCATTCTCCTTACTATCAACTACTAAAGCCTTTGCGTTTTTCTTTTTGGTATGTACGCCTCCTCCCATTATATTAACATCATCAGCATAAACCAAAAGCTGATGTGTGCCATTTAATTTCAAGCCATCCTGGTTTACCTGAACCCTCCTAATGGCGCACTCTAAAGTAAAGTTGGAAAGAAATGATGATAGAACATCTCCTTGTTTCAAACCATTCCTAATAGGAAACATGTCAGACATATTTTTACCTACAAGGACTCTGCTTTACATTTCAAACGGACACAATTTTATTAGCCTTACCAATTTCATGGGGATACCAAACTCCATAACAATATTGTAAAAAATCTCCTTCCTAACTTCAACATATGTTTTCTTGTAGTCTATAAACAGCTGATGCACTGCTTGATTTTATTCCCATTTTTTCTCAAGTATTTGACGAATGCAGAATATATGATCAGTAGTTGACCTGTTGCATCGAAACCCACACTGATGATCCCCAGTAATTTTCTGTGTATATGGAGTTAAATTTGACAACAGATGGTGAATAAAACGTGTATGTAGTTGGCAAAAGGCATAGGTGTTTATAATTACTGCAATCTGTTTTATCACCCTTCTTATCGATAGGTAAAATGATCAAACCTTCCACTCCTCAAGCAATTACCTTATATTCAAGTTAGAATTAATAAGTTTGTGTATCTCAGAGCGAATTGTGCTGCGCTCTGCTTTAGTCCGTTCTGCTGGGATTTAGTCAGTACCTGGTGTTTTGTGACTTTTCTAGCTTTTCAATAGGCAACTCAACCTGAAAGGAACTCGGCTCAGGCATTAGATATTCTGCTATGTGTATTTATTTCTACCTAACTTCATGAACTCCATGTGCATTCAAGCTGAGAGAAATGGTTCCTCCACCTACGGAAAATTCTGGGGGAGTCTGTAACCAAATAAAGATTCTCATCCATTACTATATTAGTTCTAAGCTGGTAACCCTTCTTAAAGTCGTTTATGCCCCTGTACTTCTCTGATATGTTTGATATTACTGTTAGTTTCAAGATAATCAAATTTAGCTTTCAGATACTCTTTCCTTTTTACCTGAAATGTCTATTAGCTTCACGTCTTACATTGTTGAGACTCCATATGGCTCTGGTTTGGATCCTGTAAGCACTGCATTTTGACTTGCTTCCTTCGATATAAACATCATAATCATTCTTCATCAAACCACGGTTTATGCTGCTTCAATTGTGCAGACCCAGACTCTCTTTAGCTAAGGTTTTGATATTCTCTTTAATGTTCTACCAAGCCCTATTTATGTCCACGTCTTCAAGTTCTACAAAGCTACAAATCTGTTTGTAATCTCAATCTGATACTGTTTCCTAAACCCCACCTCATTTACCTACCTGAGATTATATCTTTCCCCATCAAACTTCAGTGATGTTTGTTTATTTACTGCCAATCTTTCCCTAACTTTTGCAACCACCAGAGAGTGATCAGTATAACAATCAGCTACCCTGAAACTTCATACATGTAGTTTTAGTATACTCCAATGCCATCTCCTATCTATCACTCTGTGATCAAACTGGCTGTGAGTCTTCCCATCAGGAAAGGTCCAGGTGTATTTACGAATTTTTCGATGCGGGAACATCTTACTCTTAACAACTAGATTTTTTGATGTGGCAAAGTTTACTGTTATAACACATTATCATTGCTATCCTGATGTATACTCTCACTCCGAATTTTCGAATTGAAAATGCTCTCTCTTCTCAATTTTTCATTAAGATCTAATAAAAGAATTTTCTTGTGGTAATTAGGAAAATTATTGAAAAACTGATCTAAATCCTTATAAAAACTTTAGTTTGAATCATCACCCGTCTGCTCACTTGTTACAGGCACATTCAGAGCAATGATGATAATACACCAGTTGCCCGTCAGAAGTGTATACGTCATCCCCTAACAAACTCTAATCTCGTAACTGTTCATGCGACAAGGACAACTCGTATCTCCATGACGGACAAAGCATCATTTGATTCTACTTTCATAACAAATTTGAAAACTTTTATGGGACTATTAAGGTGGAGAAGAAATTTTTATACCTCTAAGACAATGAGACCATAATACAAAGACATGTTACACACATACGATGTCACAGATGTAGTCTTTATTGAGATGTATCCATAACTGCTGTCTCAAGGCGTTTCATAATATCACTATCGACAGGGGAAAGAGAAATTTTCACAACCAACCTTGTGCGGGAAGAATGTGTTATCAAGTAGAAAATATATTATCAGACAACACACTTGCATCTACCAATATATTTATGTTCCAAGTAGTCATACACAACTTACAATATAAGGTAAAACAGGCTACATGTTGCGACTTGAACAAACCATCAATCAGGCTGCACATGCATTTAGTTTTTCAAAATTTTTAGGAATTCATTGATAAGTATATCATTACATTGTAAAAATTTGAGATCCCACACCTGCTTGCAGGCTGAATTTTTCTTTTTATTTTCTAGTCATAAGCCTGACAGGGGCTTCTTAAAACCGAAACATGTGGCCTATTTTATGTTGTCAATTTAGTATGACTACTTGAGAAAGTGGGATCGTGGTAGCACAGTGGTTAAGGTACTGTGCTACAAATCGGAAGGTCGCTGGATTTGTCATTGACATAAAATCCTTCCGATCGCACTATGGCCCTGGGGTCGACTTAGCCTCTAACAGAAATGAGTACCAGGAGTATTTCCTGGGGGTAAAAAGCGGCCGGTGCGTAAGGCTGACAACCTACCACCATCCTGTGCTGTTGTCACGAAATCTGGGAACCTTAACTTCCTGGAACCCTCTGGGCATCTCGGGGCCTGTAATGGGACTGCTTTACCTTTACCTCTACTTGAGAAAGAGACATATTTGTAGACGATAACAGAATGGGGAAACCTTACCTTAAAAAGTACATTATTTTATGAACTTGCGCACAAAATCGCTGTGGGGTATATGTATGATTCTTGGTGAGTGCATATATAATTAACGGTATAAATGTATGCGTTGCCATCTGTGTGTCAATGGGCCAACTACTTGAGGTCTAAGTAAGTTAATCTTGTCTGTTGAAAATGGCGCTGTATACAGAAGTAGTAAAGTTTTCGGAGTTTCCAACTCGGAATCTGGTATACAAGGAAAGGCAAGACGAAGTATTGCGTGCCGATGGAAATTATGATAATATCAATCTGATATCCAATATCCGTGTTTGTGGCAGAGCGAAGAGTTGTAGCTGTTCGATATAATGCGATGTTAGGTTATGTGTCGAGACAGCGGAAAGAATTAGTTTAGATATGAAACATTTTTTTGTCGACATTCCTGTCAATGTTCTTCGTATAAGAGTTTTGAAAGATATTCACATATTTCTGATCCAATTTGAAGGATGATTCGTCTTACGTTATGTAGAGCCAAATTTATCGGCTTCCATAATCGAAACCTACTTATGTATTTTCAAATTTTTTATTGGGTATCACAGTTTCTTTTGCATTTCAAGCATGGAACTGATACTCTAGCTGAATTCCCCAATAATTATAGGAGAAGGTTTTGTTGTAGCTGACTAAATTGCGCAAGCCATACGAATGCAAAAATGTGGCCTGCAAGTCCAATATTAATTGTCTTGCTGAGAACCGAAATTTCTCATTCATGAAAAAACACACTGATACAAAATAAGGCCAGAGCTTCTTAGAAGCAGAAATAAATTAAAACCACTTTTCATATTTACTCTGATTCATACCGTGCTTGTTTTTACCATCAATACATAATCCGACAAATGCACTCCATAAACACCCATTATGACATCCTTCAATTGATACATGTTTCGGCACCACGGTGCCATCATTAAGGGGTCATTATAGCAAATATGTGTGCGCCAACAGTTCACTACATGTTCCGCGGAGTGCCTTTGTTGTAATAACGCCCTGAAGATGGCACCTCTGAGCCGAAACAGGTAGGAGATGATGTATGTTATGAACCATGTTTCATGGCGTGCATTTTTTAGATTATTTATTGACAGACGAAGAAGTTTGCAGTTTTGAAGTTCATAGGACCGTGTCTCGTAATATTAGTTCTATAGTAAAACCAACTAGATGCACCAATGTATCAAATTTATTTTATTTTTGGAATGACATTCTACATGTTTCGGACGGTCTTTCCGTCCATCATCAGGAGTTCAAGACTGTACATACAGCAACAGGCATTTGTGAAACACATACTGCTGTCTTCTTGCTAGCAGATACTGCTGTCTGCTACATTGGTGCATCTAGTTGGTTTTACTACAGAAATAAGTTTGCAGTTATTTCCTTAGAAACATAATCTGGTGCCTAACTTAACCCTTTAAACGCCGAATTAAATCGCATTTGCCATCTGCTGGTATTATTAGGAGCTCACCATATTCTCCACATTAGCAGGATAAGGGTTAAGTGAGAGGGAACGGTTTTACAACTTACAGAATAACTGGTATAAATGTAGTCGTGAACGTATATAATATTCACTTGGGAGGTAAACTACTCCCCCACTCGGATCTCCGGGGGGGGGGGAGTGTTTGTAGGGGAAACATCGCGCAGCATACAAAGAGAGAAGGAAATATGTACTTCGAACGTTAGGAGTCTTTATAGTGCAGGGTCCCTTAAGGCAGCAGCGAG
>Ga0123352_10010904_pt1 | contig 14299 bp, 19 predicted proteins | sample TergutLab28metaG_FD_89700 | JGI IMG/M metagenome (GOLD analysis project Ga0123352, IMG submission 89700) | Labiotermes labralis P1 segment gut microbial communities from Petit-Saut dam, French Guiana - Lab288 P1 | ecosystem: Host-associated > Arthropoda: Insects > Digestive system > Gut ... | reverse complement strand
CCAGATAAGTGAGGACGATGCTACTGTATTGGGCCACACACATGACAATGTAATCACGATGATAACCTGTGTCTACAACCAACCCCATTTGCGCTGGGCAGTTAGGGCTCGTCAGGTTGGATAATCCCAAGAAGCGTCATGTACACCACATCAAAAGTGCCGGCACAGAAATGTATCGGCACTTTTTTTATTGATGCTCTTCATGGCTAAACCCATGTGGACATGAAATTGAGAAAGGACGAACAACATGAAAACACTATATAAAACGTACTTGAAGGGATGCGCTACACTATTCATAGCTATGGTATTATTGCTTACAGCGTTTCCAGCAGTAGTTTTTGCGTCCGCTCCTACTAGGGCCGCTTTCATTTATGTAAACGCCGACAGGACGCACATTGAACCCAGTGAACACATCACATTCACAATCCTTACAAGTGATGCCGATGCGGTCGCCGCTCAAGTTGATGGGATGATTATATCGGCAACTCGTACAGCGGGTTTCTCTGGTGAAACCGGTTGGGAGTTAGTCATCACACCTAAGATGACACAAACCATTATTATTATGGCAAGTGGCCCTGGTGGATCGGCAGCGGTTCTCATCCCGATTACAGTTATAGGTACGAGTTCAGAGCCGAGACCTCCTATCGTATCACCATTACCGCCTTCACCTATACGACCCACACCGCGCCCCACACCAACAACTACCCCTACTCCAACGCCTCGACCACCTCTGCTCAACCAGGCTGCAATTCCTTTGCTAGTCAGCGCGATGGCCAACACTACAGCCGTCATAAGCGGCGAGCCGATAATCGTTTCCGTTCGCACTAACACCTACGCTCGACATGTATGGGCTGTTGTAGATAGCGTGAGAGTTGAGGCTGTAGCAGGCGCAACATCAAACAATATAAGAAGCTGGGTTATTACAGTTGTGCCGAATGAAACCCAAGTTATTGATGTTTTTGCAAGTGCGGCGACAGGTCCTGTGCGGCTTGCTAATAGGCGGATACCAGTAATGGTGGAACATGAAGCTGTGACTATCAACAGGGCCCAAGCCCAGATTCAAACAGTTGGCGACCAGATCCCAAGGCAGGTAATAGTAACCATTGTCACAAACCGCTCTGCTGAGTGGGTGGATGTACTTGTACCGGGCATGAACGCATCGCTGCCAGCTACCAAGAGGCAGACCCAAGGTAATGAAGTCATATGGACACTAACATACACCCCGACATCAGGATGGCTTGAGCACCCTATCCGCATTTTTGCAGGAGAGGATAGACACGGAACCGGGGATAGTCGTATTCTGACCCGTTTTGAGTCGTAGTAATGAAGTGCTAACTAGCGTATGAAGCCTAATACAAATTACATGAAAAGCCGCTGCCTTTGTTCATCATTGGCAGCGGCTTTCTTTTTTATTTACATAGACTTTCTAAGACAACACGATTGATGATAGTACATATATGAGTATACATCTCTTACACCATCACCGTAACAAGGTTTATATTAATTGCTTTGTCATCCCAACAAGATACAACGGCAGATTAGTAATGCTGCCGTCCTTAACATAGCCTAGCTTAGAAAAGCGAAGTGCTGTACGGGGCTCTCTGTGTTTTATATACGCTTTAAAACTGGCGGCACTTTTTTCTTCACCGCCCTTCACCTCAACAGGTATAATCTCCATGCCCTTTTGTATAATAAAATCAATCTCTGCATTTTTTATGGAATAGAAGCGCGGTTCAATGTCAAACTGGCCTTGTAGCTGCTGGAGTACAAAATTTTCAGTCAGCGGACCTTTAAACTGATAATCACTTTTTAACAAGATGGCCGCATTGTCTATTCCAGCCATATGTTTTAGAAGCCCGGTGTCAAACAAAAAGAGTTTGAAATTATTTAACTGGTCAAATGCTTTTAATGGATGCTCCGGCTTAGAAACATTGTAGACACGGTTGAGCATTCCGGCAGACACCAACCATTCAATTGCTTCTTCAAACTCTCGTGCCCTTGCACCTTCTTTGAGACAGCCATAAATAAATTTCTCATTGGGTTTGGCAAGTTGTGAAACAATACTGCGGAATACAAGCAATATCCTTCCACTATTTACTTTGCCGTTGTGTTTAGCAAAGTCATTTTCATAAATGGTGATAAGCTCGTTTTGAATCTGATGTATCCTCTGTGGGTCTTTGTGCTGTATCCATGAATAGACACATTCGGGTAGACCACCAATGATAAGGTAATAGTTATATGCCTCTAACAAGCGAATATGAAATACCTCTTCGATTGGCTTTCCTCTTTTGATTTGCTTGTAAAAAGCATAAAGTGGTTCATCTATCGCTGCAAGAAATTCATCGAAAGCCATTGGGTAGAGATCAAGCAGGTTGACTTGCCCTACAGGAAATGACTTAGGTTGCGCTAAGAGCGTACCAAGCAAGCTCCCTGCTGAGATTACATGATACTCGTTTGCTTTCTCCCTGAAGTATTTCAACGCATTCAGAGCCGAGGGACATTCCTGTATCTCGTCAAAGATGATAAGGGTTTCTCCAGGGATTATTTTGAGCCCAGCAAGCAACCCCAGTAACTCAACAATCCTGTGGGGATTTTTATTTTTATCAAAGATGGATTTCAACTCGTCTTCTTCATCGAAGTTAAAATAAACATAGTTAGTGTAATAGTTTTTTCCAAACTCGTGCATGAGCCAAGTCTTTCCGACTTGCCTCGCGCCTTTCATTATCAAGGGTTTACGGTGCGGATCATTTTTCCATGCGCTGAGCTTTTCAAGTGCGTTTCTATACATAAATTTCACCTCCATAACCACAGTCCGGGAGAAAACAATAAAGGATTCTGACCAACACATGGCGACATGTTATACACATTAACACATTTATGCCAGATTTACAACGGCTAATTACACATAAATCTGAATTTATACGGTGCGCATTCACGTTTTTGCATTATAGTTTTAAATTCACTGATGCCTTTCAATTAAGACATTGTAATCATCTTATTTCTTGCTTTTCATATGGTTATATGCTAGGATTTGTACATATTTATTTACCAGATTGAAACATGCACCCAGATTGAAGCGCTTACGAGAATCCACCCTCCTTAGGCATACTATGTCTTGAGGCTCGTGACTCGGCTAAAATCAAGGTGTTTTTTTGTTGTCTGGAGATAGCAAAAAACGTAAACACCATAATTAAGAGAATGAAATCATAGACACTGCGATTAAATCGTATTGCAGACGGGTCTTTGGGTTCATTCTCTATTTTTTTGCCCAAAAGAGGCTGAGAGGAGAAATGCATGAAGGATGAAAAAATTCTATACCGCTTCACCGCCAATGGATTAAGGGGTGGTTGTGTTTTAGCTGCGGATGTAGCTGAAGGTGAAAAAAAAGTACGACAAGCCTATAACCTAGCCTATCCTGAGCGCTCCTTAGACATTACTAAGTGGGAAATTGTTGTTTGGGATGATTCATCAAATGGGTTACAGGTAGTCAACCCAGACTTAAATGTTGTTGAGGTATACAATTAACGGTTACGAAAGGATTGTTAGCTATGCCCAAAGGCACTATAGGCACATTAGAGCATGTACTTGAAGTTTGTGATCACGCACTCGCACTAGCTGGGTATACGATTCTTGATGGAGATGATGAATGTTTTTTCCTCAAGCACGAAAACAAGTATTACGAAGTTAAGGTTATGGATTCGGATTATTCTTGAATCCTTTTAACTAGAGAGGAGATAAACATGGCGCATAAAGACTGGTGCGGAAAGCCCTGTACCGAATGTGTTACTCCATGTCCTTTAGACGAAAGCATCCCTTGCTCCCCTGATTGCGATAATCTATTTCCTTATGGCAATCACGATATTTCAAAATGCAATCATGCAGGCTGTGATGCCGTCACATACCAAAAATGCAGTCTATGTGATGAGGAAAATGGTTGTGGCAGCGTTAATGAACAGCACAATCATATTTGGGAATGCAAAAAATGTAACGACGGTTTTTGCGAACGCTGTTTTGTAAGTGATCTCGGAGAACGGAATCTTCACGATATGGTAATCAAAAACGAAATCACTGTACTTTGCCCTGTTTGTTTCAGGAAGAAACACAGAATTTCCAAACATTTTAAGGCAAACAGTGTTTATGTGGATAAGTCGGGACAGCAGTACACGCTTTATTATAAACCCCATATCCACGGTTATCACATGGTCAGGCTTATGTCTAATGGCGACACCATCTGCAACAGCGGATTTGTGTTTCATCGGTGGGTAAAGGAGCTCAAATATGTAGGGCCGCGTGGTCCGGTAAATTACAAGGAGGCTTAACTTATGGCGAATTATGAAGCAAAGACAAGGACAAATAATTTTTCTGTTACTGATGTGGATAAATTTTATCAGCTAATGGAAATGTGCGTTGGCAATGAATGCCCCGTTGAAGTTTTTATGGAAAAATCCACTGACGACGATTCTACTATGTTTGGGTTTTATTGCAATGGTTCAATTCTTGGGCTACCTGCAACTACTGAAGATACGGAACCTGAAGACTTGGATTATGAGTCATGTGATGACGAATATGATCATGACTTGTTTTGCAAATTTTTGCAACAACTGGTAACAGAAGACACTGCAATAATCATTACAGAGATAGGATCAGAGAAGTTCTGTTACTTCGTTGGCGTATGCACGATTATTACTAAGTCAGAAATACGTGTGGTTGATGTTCAAGATGTTGCGTTAATTGAAGCTAGAAAAATGCTCGGAAACCCTGAGTATACAACTAACATGGATTACTAAGCAAACAACACGCAGTTATTTGTACTGCCTTAAACGGCATTTTCAAAGGGGTGAACCTAATGCAAATTATGGTGAGTTACAGCTTTATGGAGAGTTACCTGCCTTCAAAGCGGCATAAAATACTTCGTTGGAGAGAATCTGGAGGTGAATTATCCGTAACAATAAATGAAGTTAGCGAAACGGATGCTCCTGTTGCGTTTCTGGTAACTGAGCTCCGAGATGAACTAACTAAATATTACTGGTTTGACAACCAATTATGGAGACCTGTCTTGTGGAGCGAAATGCATGGCGGCAAAACAGGCTTGTTTCCTATAAGTCAACTTGTTTCGCACATAAAATCCTACACACGATTCAAGCATAAAAAAACCGAACAAGAAGCAATTTCTGAAATAAGAGAGGAGTCTGAACGCTTTATCATTATTGATGGCGTGGTATGTCGCAAGATTGGCGAACCAAGATATGTTCTAATGACCTTTGGTTTGGGAAATAATCACGGTGGCACATCGCTGATGATTGATAATCATTATAATTCCAACATCAGCAAAGACAGATACTATAACGCGCTTGACAAGGAAAAAGCTATAGCAGATGCAAAAGCCGTTGCTATTAAAAGGGGTGACACAAATCATGTTGACAGAATAGGAGAGTCTTGGATTATCAAAGTTCTAATGCCCGAAGCTGTTAGGTGTAAGCCGCAGGAGGAGCATGGGGACGGAGATCCTTTTCTAAATTCCTTGTATGCTCTTACAGCAAATACGTCAAGCACTACAGAAGCTACACTCTTAGCCGTAGCACTTACAGCATCTGAGACAAGTGCAATGAAATAAATATCATATATTCACATTTGCTTTCGACGAGCAAAAAGCCAAGAGAGAATGGACTAAGACCTTATAACTGGTCGCCATTCTCTTTTAGTTTGCCTAAACGATGCTATCGTTGTAAAGCAATTACCCACCACAAGGAGGTGTCTTAATGAATAGCGATGCAACAGATAAAGAACTATGTGTTAAAGAGCAAGGGGACAACGAACGCTGTAAATGCGAATATTGTAAAACCAAAATAACCTGGGGTGGTGCAGATGATGCTCGCGGACAAATATGGTCCTGTGAAAAGTGTGGGCATTACTTCTGCCAAGCCTGCTTCACTGAGAAGCATGGTGCCGATATTGCGCATGAGATGTTTTCATCGGAGGGCCATGTTAAGGATATCAACTGTCCTACATGTTTTAGCGATACATTAGCTGAAGTTATGAAAGATATTGAAGACCGTATTTGCCGTCAATGCAAGTCATCGGTTTATACCTCTGACTTGATTCCTCGATACCTATATCAGTGCAAGGTATGTGATATGGACATGCTTGGCTTTGAAACAGAAATACGTGAACCATTGAAAGTCGAAGGCGAGAAGGATGAATCAGGGTTTATAAGCCTTGGATATGGAGATGGATATTGCGGCTACTGCGGAAATGAAACTTATAATGTCCCAACCAACCATCCGAGTCTTTGTGCGTATTGCTATGCGGAACTGTTTCCATGTGCCACATGTGATATGAACAGTGATGGTGACTGTACATGGTCCAACGATGAACTGCGCTGCACCCGCTTTAACCATACTGCGACATGGAAGAGAATGGAGAGGGAGAAAGCACGCAATATCCTTTCAAACCGATTATTAACCATTGCAAACAAACTGAACCAGCCGAACACAAGCAAAGTTAAACCACAACGCAGTGTACTACAGAACGAGTTGGTCAATTTGATACAAGGTATCAAGGCTATTGACAAAAACCTTCTCGGAACTGCATCTGTACCGCTCTGCGAGATTGTGCATCAGTTGAAGACATGGGCAGCGTCGGAAATCAAAGAGGGATGCCAAGTTGAACGAGATAGCACAATGTTCGCAATCTATCGAAAACCTAACGGCGACTGGGGATGGACATGGGTGGATGAGAATGATGCTCCACAACTACACTTAATTCTGGACCCGTATCATGTAAGATTTCATGCCGAAGAGTTAACCTGCGGCTCATACCCCTACACATACGACAAAATCCTTATAGCACGGTTATTTGCTGAGGCAAACACTGTTTATAACGACAATGCTAAAAGGCACGCAATGGCACTGGCTAATCTTATGGAAGAGGGGCTATGTGAGTTTACGCAAAAAGAAGTTGACTTTATCTTTTGGCATGAGTTTCCTTTAGCTAAACTCAAAGAAATGGTAGGTAGCTTAACGCTGGCATGTGATAACTACGATAACTATTACAACACTGAACTGTTCGGTGAGGCCGTTTCTTCTATTAAGGGACATATTAGCGCAACTTTAGCTTCTATAGACCTTTATAGCAAAGCCCCTACTTCACCTGCGAGCATCCTGTACAGCTATGCAGAGGATATGATTCCACGCCCCTGCGTCGTCACCCAGACCGAACCCAAAATTCGACCAAACCACCCCATTAAAATCCTAACATCTTTTGGGACCCTGGTGGCAGAGGTTGCTTCTAACCCGGAATATCCAGGGATAGCAATATATTTGGAAACGGACGGAGATGAAGGGCCGCGAGTTAAAGATATGGTGTTGGTTGAGGTCACACCGAATTACCCCGATGAAGGTGCAAAGTCACTTCGGGCCTTGGTCTGGGCTGATGCTGACGTAGAAGATCACACTCATTCCTTTACCCTGGGAACAGTTTCAACGGCTCAAGACAAACCTTTGTCAAGGCTCAAACCAGGCGATAAGGCTTATGTTGTCACATCGGATTATCAAAACCAAGGTAAATATGACAACACCATTGAGGTTGAAGTCGAAGCATGTGGCACTATGTATATCTCTTGCATTTTAAGGCCGCCAGTCCAAAAGGAAGATGAGCCAAGGCGTTGTTATCATGATGCGCCACCGGCACATCTGCGATTCGATATCTCTACCGGTAAATATGTAGGTGGAGACTCTGATGCCGTCTACTCTATGACCGGCAAAAATGTTACACCACAACGCAGTGCATTGTATGCAAACCGGGATGATGTACTAACTGATTATTCCAAAGTGTAAGGAAATCCGAAAAGCATAAAACATAAAAGGAGCGATTTTATGACAACGAGCACAAGTGGTAAAGGTAGCGCAAGTAGCAATAGCGGTAACGGCATTAAAACAGCCACCAGTGTGGTAGCCACTTTATTTGTACTTGCAATTTTGGCGAACTACACAAATGTGTATGTAGTAGTAGCTGTTGCATATGCCGCTGCAATCTTCTGGCTTTATAAAGAGCAGAAGCAACACAAGGCAGCTATAGAAAAGGATGAAGCAAGGCCCAGGAAAGTCATTCGTCTTATTATGGCGTGCGGGTTTGTAGCAATCACCACAATGGTTACGATTAGTGCTATTTTCATGCAATTAACATCCTTAATTCAGAGGTTGTTTGGCGCATAGAGTATAAACAAGGAAAGTGTACGGTAAAGCCACAGGGTTTCGTAGGCACTGCCCATATGCAGGTGGAGCGATATACCCGGCAATTATTTAATTGAATAACGCAATTCGGAACTGATAATGGCCAGGGGATTTACCCCTGGTCATCTTTCTTGTGCAGTTAATGACTGCATATTGATGGGGCACAGAACCCGAAGGAGGAGCTCATGAACATGGTAATCACCAACAAGGAATTGACGATAAATACTAGGCAGCAAACTTTTACGATTAGAGGTATTCAAAATCGCCGGTTTATGTACAACCCGCAAACAGGCACATAACTACTGGGGAAATATTGTACCCTGAATAAGTTTGAAGCAAGTCACGCCGAAGAACAAGGGCGATTAGGCAATAAGGAACCATTCGATGATTTTATACGCGGATGGATTGGATACGGCTGTCGATATGTCCATGGTGTCATTCATTTTACGCCTCCAATAACAAAGGCAAACATGGATTATTTCTGTAAAGCTGTCTCTGCACTGGAGATGTTTGCCGCTAATGGCGCAGAGGAAAATACAGTTGTCCGTGGCTTCCCGACAGAATGGGAGCAGCCATTTTCAAACATCATCAAAATCCCAGCAGATAACCAATAAGGAGTGATATTAGTGACAAGAAAAACAGCGAAACAAATCCGTAAAGCTTCAAGGAATATGACAAAGCAGGAGCTTTATGATTTCCTTTCAAACCTTGAATGCAAAGGGAAAATCACCCTTCACGATGCTTTCTATTCATGTGAATACACTATCGACTTCGCGATGAGAATGGTAGCGCGTATGCAGGAATCACTTGCAAACGGCGAATGGTACGGATATGAGCTTAAAGCCCTTAACGCACTGGAAAACATTCCGGGCGATGAAAACGAATTAGTGTGGATTGATAATTACGGCTATCCACGAGAAATCCGAGATAATGACCACTTCCTATACGTACTGGGCATCGAAGACCAGCTACAGGACGCGGAGGAGGATGGAGCCTGTACTCTCAATCATTGCATGGCATGAAACCAATAATAACTAGATCTATGACTGGAGGCGCAAAATGCGTAAAGGATACGGCAGAAACAAAAAGATTTCCATATATGGTAATGCCAAAAACATTTCCGAGACTGAGGCCATCCTCGATACACTAGAGGATTTAGAAAGCACAATTATAGGCCACCGATTGCATAACGAAGGAGCTATCCGGCTCAAAATCCAAAATGCAATCGACACCCACAATATTAAAGCGTCAATACTTGTTGACGGTAACACAGTATACCCATACACAAAAACCATCAAACAGTATGAGCAGCTTAAAAAGAGCGGCAAACTCGAAAAAATGACAGACTATTTCTATGAGTTTCTACATTTGAACTTCGACATTGCTCACTACGACAAAAACGGGTACATCTGGACTTATGGCAACGATTTCGCAACTATGTACAAAGCGGTGCTGGATACTGCAAGGACAACAGGATGGTACACCGATGTGCAGCGTATCTTAAATTACATTCAAGGGCGCTCAGTTCAAAGCGGAGGTGGCATGATTGAAGGTTGGACATAAGAAAGAAAGCTCTATGAAATATTATGGGGTATGTATCGGGAGCTATGTTTCCAAGGAAAACATTATGTTTTGCACGGCTAAAAATAAAACCGAAGCACGAAGCCGCGGCAATCTATACCGCCGCCAGTGGGATATAAGCGCCCCGATACTTAAAATCGTCGAAATCCCTGATTCATTGAAAGAGGACAACGATGCAAAGCGTAAGTATGCGGTAGAGGCGACTTCATTATAATAAAAAGATATTCCCCAGGAGGAAGAACAATGAAAAATACAACGATAACTCATCTTGAGAATGCACTATCATACAGCAATCAACATGGCAAAGATGGGAAATGGAGCTACGAGCTATTACGAGAAGCGGCGGAAGCTGCATTGCGGGACCTAGATCCTGATAACCATTGGCTACCGCAAGAGTAACAACAAAACATCGGTTATTGAGGAGGACTGGAGTATGCGCTTTATAGCAACCTATGGAGAAAACGGCAATTATATGGAAGTATACACGGATATGAAGAATCACTTGCCCAGTATCCCAAAAGATGACTCTGAATATTTAGTGCTCGTAGCAGCCTGTCATAAAAATATGTGGCTGCGTCCAGGTGGTATTCCTTTTGAGGATGATCCAATCATGGATAATGAATATGCCTTTGAGTTTGTTATGGCAGAAGACCTCGCTTTTTTGGAGATGTATTTTGACCATGGAAACTGGTCAATACGCAATGGAGTTATCTATAAAGACCTTGCTTTTGTAAACCAGGTAAACGGCGGCGATGAATGGGCTACGTTTAAGCGCGATAAAGATGGCACATGGTTTCAGTTTGATAGCTGGACCTTCGGTCCATCAATTGAGGCCGGCTCCTTCATCTGGAAAATAGTACGTATGTCAGAAGCATCACCGCTTCGCTGTAAAAATCTAACCTATTAGAAAGAGGAAAAGTCATGGGTAGAACCATGGCTTTTTTTATTGCTATTTTGCTATCCTTATGCTAGGATTTGTACATATTCATTTACAGATAAAGACGCACACCCAGATTGAAGAGCTTGCGACCTCCCTTGGCATACTATGCCCAGCGGTTCTTGGCCCAGATACAATCTAGGTGTTTTTTTATTTGTCTGAAATGAAAACTCAAACACCATAATTAGAGAATGACGACATTGATACTGCATAGAGTCACATTGCAGACAATCTTTGAACTCATTCTCTTTTTTTATGCTCATGCGTATTGAAAGGAGATTGCGATGTAAAAGAGGAAAAACTGACACAGGTTCACTACAAAATCATAATGAAAGCAGGTTGATTAGGAATGAAAGAAACATTGACTATGAACGACCTTAACATCATTTTAGAGGATTATGCAGTTTTAGCAGAAACAAGTGAATGCAATGTTAGCTGTATTGTTATCGTCCGCCATGAAGATGCTCAAGCAGCCAGAGATGTAATGCACCAAGCCATGAACATCTGGTTTAACTACCTAGAAAGTGACGAGCGGTTTGATTTACTGGATGACCAAATCATTAACGGACTTGAATCAGCGGGGATCAATTTTATCATGCCGGAATTTGAAGAAATAGCATTTGTGGCGCGAGAAAAAACATGTGTGGTATACGAGCCGGTATAAAGCATAGGAAAATGCCGCGTTTGAGTCAAATTGTAGACGGCCTATGCTTCATGCTTTCCCAGCGAAAAGCAATAGAAAGGAGAATTGAGAATTTATGACAAGTTACACAAAGGCAACGGCAAACGATCTCGCTAAAATCCTGATTAAACATGGTGCAGTTTCTTTCGCAGCTCAATACGATACAGACGACAACGATGTAATTAACTACTGTGAGGATTGGTTCGGTGCAACTGTTATTAGTCAGTTTGAGGGACAGACTATATTAATAACAAGTTATGGCGGCGGTATATGCTTCGCTTACGATGTTACGTCACACCTTGATAATCAAGTTTCGATAGAAGTAGCTGAGACTGTTTTTGTACATTTTATGTGCCATGACATACGGATCCCCCACGATACGGTATGTACGAAACTCCCCACTTATCCGATGTACGAAGTCCGCGCTTGCATTGATGAGGGCGGCACCATAACAAGCGGCTGCGATGTCTCAGATGAGCACGCTGCTTTCTGGGGTGTCTACCGGTTCATTGACGACAGTTCACCTGAGCAAGAGTGGATAGCTGATTTTGCTTGCAAGAATGGCGCACATCTATTTGCCAGCCTTCTCAACGGCGGATTAATGGGAACATCCGAACAAAACAAGGAGTGATGGAAATGTGGATTCTATCTGACGATGACAGTTACCAACATGTTATCCGTGTTGAGGGTATGCCCAGTGGGTATGGTGATGTATTCAAACTTGTAGAAGTGGCTGATATCAGTAGCATTACTGGTCGCAGCGGGAGTTGCGTTGTTGTATCTGGTTTAGTTTGTCTTGGTGACTACCTTGAAGATGGCTTTGGTGACGACGACACCATGAATGAGCTGAACAGCATCCTCGCTACCTACGGTTATTGCAATGTGGATGATGTTAAAACCCAATACGGCGACCAGGCAACCCAGATTATAGCAGAATGTGTTTTTGAGACTGGTGGATTGATGAAGAACGCCATTATCTTTGCAGGCACAAAAGCAGAATGTGTTGGGTTTATTTACAAAAGCTTAATCAGCACAGGTCCATCCGCAGCATAAGAGCTCGGAAACAAATGAGTAATTTAATTCACAATATTATAAGGCTTTGTATGGCACGGCATTTTGCCTATGTGTGTCTGCTTTGCCGGAATGGAGGATTTTATGCCACATTGGTGCTCAAACATGCATGTGTTCTATACCGAAGGTGAAGACAGAAGCGAGCTTTTGCGCCTTCACAGAGATCTTACCAGTATTTTGGAAACACCTTCAGAAGTAAAAAATGATTTTGAACCAGGCTGGCTCGGTAAAGTCGTTATCAAGCACGGTCTTGACTGGGAAAATGTCTCGTGCAGAGGTTTCATCACGGATTTATGTGATTACGACACCAAAAGCAATTTCATTGTATTACACAGTGAGACGGCATGGGCCCCCATGGATGGATTATGGGAGGCTGTTATAGACCATTACCCAGGGGTTTCATTCGTTTACCTCGCAGAAGAGTGTACGGAAGATATATATGTAAACACAGATTCTGCTGGAACCTATATGCCCGACAGGTTTAAGTTTGAATTATGTGGCGATGCACCAATCCCAGAAGGGTGGTACGCAAACCAAGAAAAGCCCAATTACATTGAGATCCTTGAATACTTTGCCGACTTTGAAAAGCTCGTAGCCTATTGCCTTAAGCTTACTGGCAAGGTCTTTACGGCCTTTAATGAGCTGAAGGACTACTTCACAGATATCTTCGAAGATGAAGGCGATGTCGTTGTGTGCGTAAAGGAATTTACGTTATCGTAAGAATCGGTCTTTCCGAAGCATAAAAGCCCGGAAGCAAACCACATCGAACTAAAATTTTGTGAAGACAGTAATTAAGCCTGTCTTTTTTTAATGGGAGGAATGCCAATGCCAAAAAGCAAGCCGAAGCCAACGGGTAAAGACCTGGCAAATGAACACAGAAATTCCATTGTGAAACTCATTAATCAGGTAGCATACAACAAATCAGCGAGAGAGGTGTTCAATGATTTTGTAGAGATGGCGGCACTAGCGTTAGCAAACGTAATACCCCATGCCGACAGAGCAAACAAAGAAAAGCGCTACTTGGAGATTATTAATTCATACAATAACACCCATCAAGTGTTATTGGTTGAAATGTTTAAAGAGTTGGTTTCTGCTTTAGATGCGCATGTTCGTACAGGTGGTCCTGAGGATGTTTTAGGTTCAATATACAGTGAATTGGGGATTAACAGTTCGCGTAACAAACAAAACTTTTCGCCACAGAATATAGCAGACTTGATGGCTTCTATCGTCTTCGATGAAGATAAACTGTCTGAAGTCATAAAACAGCAAGGCTTTACCTATGTAAAAGAGTTTACCTGTGGTAGCGGCGTTATGATAATGGGCGTATGTAGAGCCATGATACGAAATGGTTTCAGTTATAATGCACAACTTCTAGTTGAAGCACTCGACATTGACATCCGGTGTGTCCAAATGACGTATGTACAGTTATGTTTGTATGGCGTTCCATCTGTTGTTATACATGGGGATGCACTGTCGCTTACCGAGTGGTCGCGATGGTATACGCCATTTTACTTTCTGGACGGCTGGTACGTAAAACGTAAGGCAATGAAAAAGCAAGCCTCTGAAACTATTTAGAAGATCGGTGCTCCATGTTATGTGTAAGGGGGATTCTGCGTGAAAAATGATTTGCTGCATGAAATACAATGGCGAAAACTGCTGTTAAAACGCCTGTCGTCAGTAAAGGCTGTTCTAAAAAGAGACGCAGCAGCTGAGAAAAAGCGAAATATAGAGGCCAAGCAGCTGGCCGCAGGCTATCAAGACTTTGATGAGGCACACGAGGCTTTTGGATGGGGAGAT
>Ga0123352_10010903_pt1 | contig 14299 bp, 14 predicted proteins | sample TergutLab28metaG_FD_89700 | JGI IMG/M metagenome (GOLD analysis project Ga0123352, IMG submission 89700) | Labiotermes labralis P1 segment gut microbial communities from Petit-Saut dam, French Guiana - Lab288 P1 | ecosystem: Host-associated > Arthropoda: Insects > Digestive system > Gut ... | reverse complement strand
GAACCTTATTTTAGAACGATAAGCCTGCAAAATGTTATGGGAATGAACATTAAAAGCGTTTAAAACGTCCGGTCACCAGGGGGTATTTAATTAAAAGACCAGCCCGACGGCAATGTGTTAATGTAACAGCGTAGTATGTAATGTTGTGATGCCGTACATTTTAATTTTTGGTGCATTAATAAATGAGTAATAGGACATTGCACTTCTCTTATCAGTGTCCTGAGCTCTGCAGCTGTGATGGTATGTCCCATTAGATACAGGCTTTCCTCACAGTAAAATTGCTGCAGCGCTCTGTGTTTCATATTGACTCACAGTATGTGCACATGTAGACTTTATTTGCATAGTGTAACATTAGCCCTTTGGCGCCGGAATTTTATCTTTGGTGCCGGAATTAAATCCCCCCCCCCCCCCCCCCTTTAATGGCCGTTCGGCCATTTAAAGGGCTCACTGCATGACATATATATATATATGTCGTTCAGCGCCAAAGGGTTAAGGATGTGATTCAACTTTAATTTGTTAGTAAATATGATGAAATTGCTAAAGAATGTACTGCAGAGAAAAGTCTGATAAGGTAAACTCATTTTAGTTTTTGACAAGCTCTGCTTGTAGTCACTTTCAGGGCTTAATCTTATGACAGGTGGTAATAATGGGAACGATATGTAAGGGGGCTTGTATCCCATTCAGTCATTGATGAAAACTCATTGATGTAAAGTTTTCCTGCTTCTTTTGTTGTAATCTGGCCCATGGACACTGTAAAACCATTTTATCTTATATTATGAGTATTGTAATCTGTGATACTAGCAGTGTGGTTAGATTAGAAGTGCTGGGTGAAATTGTGATTCGGTTTGCCAGGATCAGACATCAACCAACAAATGCACTTAATAAAATACAGTTCGTGAAAAGTATCTAACTCTTGCTAGTTTTGGAACTGGGGTGCCATCCTCAGGGAGTCTTCTAGAACAAAGGAATGCAAATCCAACACACTAACAGGCATTGCATCACCCTTACTCAAATGATTGAAATATTAAAATTCTAAAATACATAAATTTGGCAACCATAAAATTACAGTGTTGTGATATTAAAACTGGGTGATAGTAAGCTGCTTCAATTACAAGCTGGCATCCATTTATATTCTGTGTGGGGTACACATACAAATGTCTCTCTCAATCTTTGTGATCTAAAGAGATCTCGTCCACTTGGAACATGTGATGTGTATCGTGTCGGGTGGTGTTTTGTACAGGCAGATCTTGTTTTTTGAGATTTCATTTTCCTCGTTTTTGCTGTAATGCTACTTGGAAATTTACACCACTTTTTGAATTTACCTGATAATTTGGCATAGATGATCCATGGCCACACTTTTCTTCTGGAGGAAGCTAGCAGAAAGTAATGTCACTGTCACACCATCAGTCACGGGTATGGATTGATTACGTTGGTGATATTTAAGCATGAGGCTAATTTATTTCCTTCTCCTCAGTGTTGGTTTTTGTTACAAAAATGAATGAGAAACGTAAATCAACATCACCTAGTGCAGTGCAAGTGAAAAATCAGTGAAAGACAATCAGTAATGGAGATAAATTAGATGTAACATACTGACTCAAAAAAGGTGAATGAATTGTTGACATGTTCCATAATGTTAGACTTGCTCGTGGTTGTGCATGTCCAAATTGTGATAGTGCTAATACAATTAAAGAAACTGCTACATCAGGAACTAAAGTTTGTGTAGCGAGACTGTCAGAGTCCTATTGGAATGAAGAGTACCAAAAAATTCTGGATGTCTCTTACATTTTTATTGCATTAGCAATATCTATATATATTGTGTAGAAATGTATGTATATGGTATAGAATTGCATATGTACTGGATAGACAGTACATTTATACTCCACAGGTCCCTATGTCCACTAGTGGTACAGTCAGACACTATGTAGGGTGGGATTGTCAATCGTCTAACCCCCAGGAAATACACTGTTTTAAATGGGAATTTTGTTTTGTATGATTTCAATTTGACTTTTTCAGGAATTTAACCGTGCTATAAAATGAGACCTGCCTGTACTGTGTCTACCCACACATTTATTGAATGCTTTTGTTGGTATCAGGAAGGAATTAGTCAATGTTGATTGACATCTGTTGATAGTGTCGACTCTTTGAGGTTCATGATGCCATCACATGCAAATCTTGCTTTACCTGTGAATGGCATGAAGGATGGAAGAAAAGGGTGACCAACCTATGCAACTCTGCACTTCCATTGAAGTTTGTGGTCACAGATCTTGCACTCATTACATCTATATTCTTGTATGTGCCTGTCCCAAGCTGTTCATCAATATTCATCTTCCAGGATTCTGTCTTCCTAATCGTGGTGTCTGTACCATCCTTTTCGTTCCTCATTCTGGTGCCATGAATGCAAACCCTTAATCTGTTTCATGCAGAATTTATCCGTTAAATACTTTTTGTTTCAGGAAGGGCCAGGAACATCAGAGAGAGTGATCCCTCCTGCAATAATTAAACCTGTTATAAAGAACGAAATCATTTCTGAAGCCATAGGTACAAAGCAGGAAAGACGAGAACGAAAAAGGAAAATAAATGTTGCTGAATTGTTTCATCCAAAGAAACGCCTGAAACTTGACCCAGAGCTATCAGCTTCTAATTCACCATTGGAAGTAGAAAAAGGAAAGAAGGTGGAGAAGGGGAAACAGCGCAATGAGAGTCACAGCAGTGTGAATGATGTTGGTGATAATGAAGGTGAGAAGAATTATGTCAATGTGGATACAAGTGGGACTCTTGAGAAGTCTGTTCATGGTTCAAAAGTAGATGAGACAGCAGAGGATAGTCAGGGCAATGAGAATGCTATTGGCAGGCCAAAGAAGAAGATTGGAGGAGGTAGGCTATATATGATATTGTTGGTCACCATGGACAATGATGTGTGCATGAAACAAGCAGTGACTTAATCCAACTATGTGCTAACCGTAGGTGCAGATGGGAACGCAGACAGGTCCCAGCATGGTGGTTTGCAACAGGGAGAGGCTGAAGGGAAAGCTAAGGCTCTTGAAGCAAAGTCAAATGCCAGGAAAATTCCACGCAAGGTTTTCCTTGGGTTTGAAGAAATGCATCCTGCACCTTCCAAGTCGAGACGGGACTCCAGTAAGGATAGGAACTGGAGTTGGAAATGTCAATTATCCAGTAAAATATGTTCAATTTTATTAATCCTATTTGCTTCCTTGTATGCTTCATCATACACTTATGATGTTTTGTATGTGTATGTACATCCAACTTACTTATTAGTGTGGTTTGACATTTGGTTACGTGGAGTTGACATGGCAGTGTATGGTGCAGACAACCTGTAATTCATGAAGAAGTCAAGTTAAAAGAAAGTAGAACACTATTCTTAAAATATCAACATGCTGGGTAAGGACGTATTTTGGATGTCCACAGTATCGCAGTCAGTTTGCATGTAATTGGAATGTTTAATGGGATCTGTAGAAAAACTTACGTATATATAACAGCAAAATGATAATATCCTATTATAGAAGTAGTGAAATGGGCACCATGTTGTATGGAATTACAAGATATTTTATTATGTACCAGGTGTATTCATGACCATCGAATGATAGATGTAGTTCACAAAATGTTTGTGAAGTATATGCGCTATGTTTTCTTTCAGTACATTCCCCCTTCTTGCATTCTTAATAATGTATGGAAATAATCCATCTGGGCAGTGAAAGTGTGTGGTTTTATCCATTTTGTTTGGTAAAAGATTGCTAGGTGTTGAAGGTTTTTAATATGTTTATAATTATGGCAGGGAATATACAGGAAGAAGGAGCCCCACGCAAAAGAAAAAAGGACTTTTTGGATGATTCATCCAAATCTACTAATAGATTGAGCCGTAAAGAGAGTGGTAAAGAAGAAATAATGAAATGGAAAACAGATGGACAGTCTGGTTACACTGTAGAGAGTACAGATGGTGAGTTGACATTTTTTAAAGTTTGGAGTGTTTTTAGGAAGGTAAATTAGCCAGGCATTTGGTTGGTGAAATTGATCACCTGCGTTAGGAAAATATTATATGTGAAAGAAGTTTCTAATGTGTGTCCAGCTATGACTTTTTCATCTTGTGCGTGCTACGTATGTCACGTGATTAAAGTATTGGTTGTAATATACAGTTCAAGTTCATATAGGTCTATGTTTCAGTAAGAATCTTAGTGACCATGTGAGTGTTCTGCAGTGCATGTAGGGAATCTCATCTATTTCAAGTCTTGTCAGAGAAGAAGCTGTACTTTCAAGACGTACAGTAGCCTGTGAGTGATGTTGCCGGTCTTCTGGGATCTGGCACTGCATCACATGTAAGAGGAATGGAGACCTCAACCACATTGCTGCAAAAGCAATGAAACTCACATAGTCTGTGTATTTGTCTTTTGGTGGATTATGTTTTGAGTTGAGTGTGATCTTTCATGGTTACATTTGTGACATTTTGTGTATGAGGAAGGACTCCATCCAGTATATTGTGCAGGTAGTTTTGGTCATAAGCTTTCCCCTTCTTGTAACTCTTATCAACAAAGTTATGATTTAAATAAAACCTTTCTGTTAGTTGGAGGGTTCACATCACAGATGTGATCAGCCCTGCACAAATAACCATATGACAGCTCATTTAGGGAAGGTGGACCACAATGAAGTGACATACATATACCATGAAATTTCATACAGTAAATTATTCAGTCAATAACACAATATATAGTGGTAATCAATAGTAAAAACTTGGCGACATGTTTCGGTTCACTGAAACATCCTCAAGCCAATTTCTCAAAACACAGTACTGGTACATTCAGCAAGTGCACACACTATGGGATCCCATACTGTTTACAGATTATTTTGCCATTAAAGCTCATGTTGAATTCTGTTAGCTGATATATTACTTAAATATATATTATTTAAATAATATATGGGCTCACAGAATTCAACATGAGCTTTAATATCAAAATAATCTGTAAACAGTATGGGATCCCATAGTGTGCGCACTCACTGAATGTACCAGTACTGTGTTTTGAGAAATTGGCCTGAGGATGGTTTGGTGAACTGAAACATGTCACCATGTTTTTAGTATTGATTACCACTATATGTTGTGTTATTGACTGAATAATTTATTGTATTATTGTAAACACAATGGGATGGCTCCTATCAAAATGAAATTTCAGTTATAACAACACATGAACCAGGGACTGCCATTAATATCTTCATTGTAGTGAAACTGTTATAGTGGCAGGCATTTATAAGTTGGTAAAGTTGCCACTGTGTTAAACTAATCAAGCTACAAATTTGTGTGAAAGAGTGGAGGTTTATTTCCGTGCATTCTTAGCCTTGGCATTCTATGGAGATGAGTGGCCAGTTTCATCCCCTGACTGTTTTATCGTACTCCCCACCCAGATTAATTTTGCTTTTATAAGAATGTGGCTTATGTAGAAATTCCAGTTTGCGTATACATCATATTGATACCAGTTCTGTTTTAAGTGTGTTTTTGTTCTATTTGATTGCTTGATTTCTGCATTTTGGGCAGCTGTGGCTAGTTGTCTGATCAGTCAAGACACTACAAAGACGTGTAATTAGAATTAGGTGTGCTTGAGATGGCAGTTTGTTGGTTTTGTTACAATACTGTAGTAAAGGTAAAGCAGTCCTTTTACAGGCCTGGAGTGGCGCAGAGGGTTTCAGGAAGTTAAGGTTCCCAGATTTCATGACAACGGCACAGGATGGTGGTAAGGTTGTCAGCCTTATGCACCAGCCGCCTTTACCTCCAGGAAATACTCCTGGTACTCATTTCTGTTAGAGGCTGAGTCGAACCCAGGGCCATAGTGCGATTGGAAGGATTTTAAGTCAATGAAAAATCCACTGACACCAGCTGGGATCAAACCAGCGACCTTCCGATATGTTGCACAGCACCTTAACCACTGTGCCACTGTGGTCCCCTACAATACTGTAGTATGAAAGTTAATTGAAGGTCTTCAAACACATTGTAAGGTGTGTACTGAATTTATATTTCAGGGCCCAGGAAAACCACTGTTGTTCCTGATAAAAACCTTCCGAGTGGCTGGAGTAAACACACAATCCAACGCACACATGGCAATTCGGCAGGGAAGTGGGATGTTATTCTTGTTAAGTATGAACACAGCTTTGTTCTTTTATCTTTGTTGTGATTTAATTGCTCAAATTAAATGAAAAAGTGACATGGTAATAAAAGTACTGTACTTTGTATATTTAACAAAGGTTTTTTTTAATTCATGCTCTTATTGCTTATACAGAAATATATGAGGCATCACTTAGGTGTAGAATCTAGTGCCGTGTGCAGTGGTGGAGGTTAGTTTTCCATCAGTTTGTTTCTAGCTACCATAGACTCCGCCTGGTAACAGTGAATGGATAGTGACAGTGAAAGATGGACACTTGTCTGGGACATGTGATTAGAATAATGTTGTTGGGAGGGTAGCTGTTCATAGTTTGTGTAGGGAAATTTTGTCTGGACAGTGTATTTATTTATAAGGAATGGGAAAGGAACTGGTAAAGCAGTGCTGATGAAACAGTTACAGCACAAGGTAGCTGAAGATACAGGTGCTTCTTGTGGCACATTACAGCAGATTATTGAAGGAGGAGAATGTGGGGGGAGTGAAAGATAATGATTTACAGTATGGCATGAGAGTGAAGTCCAGGCAAATCTTCAAACAAAAATGAGTGAATTTCTGTAATGAGATCAATAACTAAGTTCCTTATTATAGAATGTGTGGGTTCTGCTTTGAATTATCTTCTGTGTAAAATAAAAAACTTCAAGCAGGGAGGTTGAGTAGAGATTCATAAAAATTTGGGCTTTACCTGTAAGAAAGTTTTGAACATTGGAAAGTTTCTCCTCATTAAACCAGATATATATAAGAACAGCTGAATGTTTTAAGAAAACAAGATCTGGGGTGCTCAGAGCAGTGTTGATGAAGATTCGAGTCATTTGAGATGTGACACTTTGTGGCTCTGTAAAATGTTGTTGACAGTACAGAGGAGCATGGTGCCTCCATGTGCAGTGTTGAGCATCCCAGCGGTAGTAGCCACTAAAGAAAATATGAATGTGTTGTATAGGTGAGGATGATTGTGTTGGTGAATGAATGAAAATGGTGGTTTTATGCATGGCATAACATTCCAGAGCAGTCGATTTTCATCACATTGGTCCTTGGGTGCCATCAGTCAAGTGATTGTAAACAACTGTTGGGGTTTTGAAGTGGTAGTAGAACAATCATCATAACAAATCTTGATCATCTTGCATCAAGATGATGAAAAAGAATGATATTGATGACAGTGATGATGATGATGATGATGATGACCATGATGATAACAGGGGTGGCCTAAGCAGTTGCTATGAAAATTCAGGATGAAGATGCAGAGACAGATTGGCATGGAACCCTTTATATTGACAAGCTTCTGATAAGCAAGCTAGTGCAAAAAGATTCAGTTTCTATTTAGGTGGTGTTCCCGTGTCAACACTTCCTATATGTAGTAGTTTTTTTGTCATCATATTGGTGTGAGTCTGAATGGTCCTTTGTTGCGATAGTAGAGAAGAACTCAAAATGTCGAACTGTTTATTTTACAGTGTTATATAGCCGTATGATATCGTATGTACCACTTTTGCTGAAGAACACAGCATGCACACTTGTTTTTACAACACTGACACTTTCTTCCCACCATGCTGGACAGCAATTGGCTGTCCCAACAAGGTACTGTGTCACTTCATCATCCACACCAGACATCATGGAATCCCAAAAAAGCTGTAGGGGATAAGGGAATATTGATGTAGTGTGTTATTGTAACTTTTATTTTTTTGTTAAGTCCTCAGGGACGCAGGTTCCGTTCTCGCAATGAGTTGCGACTTTTCTTTGAAGAGAATGGAGAACCCTACAAAGCGGAAATGTTTGACTTTTGCCTCAGTGGTAAAAAGCGGATGTCTCGAACTTCTGATGGTAGCACTGCAAGTGGAAAGAAAATGTAAGTTTCAATTCTAAACTTTGAAAATAGGATAAAATATGCAACACCTTGTACTTTTTCTTCCAATATTTCTTGGTGTTGAAGGTATAAGTATTATATTATTTTTTCTCTTGTCTGTCTATCTATCCAGTTTTTTAACAGCTGTCACCATCTTCCGGAAACCAAAGGCCGTTCCTCTGTTTCTCCATTGATCTGTTTTTTTTTCTGTTGTCATTTTAAAATAATTTGGGTTGCTCATGTAAAAGTTGTGATGCCAACTTTAAATTATGCTCCTTAACCATGTTTGGAAAAAAGGAACTGTGATGCAACAAGAAAGTTCCTGCCTCAAGGGGCAGACTTCTGTAGGTGGAGGTAAGAAGGGGAGAAGGTAAAATGTGAAGTCCATCTGACAATCTCTCAGTGGACCTGAGCATAGTCATTTCCAGGAACTAGAACAATAAATTGTTAAAGTGGTGCGCCTACAAAGAAAAACCAGTCTTCTCGTTATATGTGTAGGGTGATAAAATATAAAGCATGGGGACCTGTCAAATCACACACTGTTAGCGTGGCATATGTGTGTTCATGTGTTTAAGTTAATTAGTTATATATATTTTCTCAATAGATGTCTTATGACTGGGTGTCATCTTGGATTCATGTAAATACTTTTTCCCCTTGGCAGATGTGTTTCATATTGGGGGGGGGGGGCATCTTAGCTTACTGTCATTTTGCTTTCAGGCCAGTACAGTTTAAATGTCCATAGATGCTCTACATGTTATGATATGATACATTCAAGTATGACATGTTGTCACTAGGTCTCGTGGTCCTGGAAGTAGGGCTAAGACAGCTGTAGTTCCTGGTGGTGATGTGGCAGAGCAGCCACCATTACCATTACCAGTACAGCAGAAACAACAGTTGCAGCCACAGCGTAGAGTCAAAACTTTACTGCCAAAAATCAGACCCTCATCAGCATTGCAAGGTGACGACAACAGTAGTGAGAAACATACTGAGCCATCTTCACCTCCCCCACCATACACTACCACTGTAGCTCCAGTACCTGCCAACAACATTCAGGTTGAAATGCTTGAGGGTGAAGGTAGGTATTAAAAGTTTCCTTACAAGGAGCATTTAAATGTGTAATTTATACTTTTTTTTTTTTGGCCAGAAATTCAAGCCTGAAAGTTGAGGCAGTAAAATAAGCAAATCTTATTTTTCGGAATATAAGTTTTCACCTTATGTTGAGGTTAGGAGGGTTAAAGTTGCATAACAATGTGAAACAGAGCAAGTTCCATTTGTTTGCGTGTAACTTAAAGCCATCATTTTGAGCCATGCTGTATTACTGTTGTGTTTTCCTATGTTTGACACACACACAAATTTATTATTATTATTATTGTTGTTGTTGTTGTTGTACTAAGATCATATAAGCATACAGACATCTTGGTTATTCCAAATACATTAACTTACTTAACACATTGCTGTCGGGCTGGTCTTTTAATTAAATACCCCCTGGTGACCGGACATTTTAAACGCTTTTAATGTTCATTCCCATAACATTTTGCAGGCTTATCGTTCTAAAGTAAGGTTCAAGAGTGGTCTGTCTGCTTGTAACTTGAGATGCAAACATCCTGCATGTAGCTGATGATGACCTTGAAGCGATCAGTGTGTCAGACCAGCTTGAAAACGCGTGTTGGACGTCGTGTAAGAAAACGCAGAAATGTGGGGCCCGTCAACAACGCATGGGTGAGCAATCACGCATTTCTGCGTGAGCCGACGGCAATGTGTTAATGTGAAGTACCATTGACAATGTCTGATTGTTTTTATGATGGTTTGTCTTCCTGTACCTGCTTTCAGTTTTCTAGAAGTGCTCCCTGTCTTTACTGAGTGGGTATCAGTTGGCAGTTGGTTATGATACAAGGAAGTGGAGAAGCAAAATAATGAATAATGAAAGAGTGTCTTCTGTCCTGAAATTACTTATATGGGGAATTTAGAATGTATGGAGTTGTGATAACCTGTAGTGACATGTCTCATAACAGTTGGTCCCTCAGTTCAAACATTATTAGGAAAGTGCTGATGCAGTTGGTATCTAAAGTGAAGGTGTCATTGCATTGTATCAAAGTATATGATTGACAAGTAAGTGCCATTTATCTTAAACTGGGGAAATGATAAGTTATTTTTATACTTATCCCATTTTATTGACCCAGTTACAGTGCTGTAGATTAAATATAAATCCAGATCAGGGAACGGAGTGTAATGCACAGAATGTGTGCTGTGATAGTATGCTTTTATCTAATCTGTATAAAGTCTAGATCAAGGAATTACATTTAATTCACAGAGTATGTGCTGTGAGGGTGTCCATTATCTAATCTGTAGTGAGCAGCTGATACATTACAGACACATGTCAAAACATGGAAGCATTGTAGATAAATGCCATCAGTGTGTAGAGCATGTTTCTTTTCTTTTCTTTTTTGTGGTGACTAACAGTCATTGAGCATTTTTTACAGTTCTTGTTGGGGGATTAAAAATTCAAATGGAAAATGATGCATTCAAGTGCCCTAAAGAAGGATGTGGCAAAAACTTCCGTAAAGAAAATTTACTACAGGTTAGTACCATAGAAGTTCTGTGAAATAAATCATTCTTTTGTTTTGGTTTATCAGTATGCCTGTCATGTTGCAGAAACTACAGCTAAGTACTTTGAGGTATGTGCTCTTCTGGGTTATTACGCAGTGTATAGCAGTAATTCCTTACTGAAGTTTTGGGATAACCTATTGGTCCCATCTTCAAGGGTAAAGAAATCCAGATACACCATATGCTGTGTAATATCCCAGAAGAGGTCATACCTCACATATTTGTGGCGGAATCCTGAAATCGCGCAAAGTATTATGTGTGGCAGTGATAAAGGTAGGTGGATTTAAGAACAGCTTTTCTGTTCATTTTTTGAAATTTACATCATTCTGTTTTAGTATTTGGTGTCCAGCTTGTGGGCCAGGCATTGTGTTATTGCCAGCCGACTTTTTGTATGTAGTGAAGCAATGTTTCGGTTGAGGGATTTCTGCCCATTTTTCCCCTTGTTTTACAGAAGGGAATTCGAAATGTTTACTCTTTTCTGTAATGGCCTGACTGTTTCTTTACATGGCAACAAATGTGTGGTCTGTTTTGTTCACTTTGTGGTGATTTTGGCATTCTGGTAGTTGCCAGTAGTGTTGCCACTTGCAAAGAACGCTGAGAAACAGATAAAACCATGCAATATTTTGGTCTTGCATCACGGTCTGGAGGGGTGTTGTTTTGAGTCACCAGTTTTCTAGGTCTGTCCCTCCAGAAGTCTTATTTATTCCAAGATTAATTTATTTTTGGCACACCAGATTGAAGAGTCGAGTGATACAATGCTACATGTTTTTTGGTAAGTGTCTAGTGTCTGTATCATCCAGTTTTGCTTCAGTCACAGTTTGTAATTGTCATGTATTGCTGTCCAGTAGCATTATGTTGTAAGCAATGTTACTGTTATTTGCTTTATGTGGCACTGTAACACCACAGTATCTTTATGTTATTTTCTCCAATGGCAAATGATTTAGAAAAATGTGTACTACAGGGTTGCACAATTTTTTAAAAAATCTGGGAGTAATATAAAAATTCTAGCATCAGAAGGTTGACATGAAGCAAGTTCCATATTGAGAACCCATGAATATTAGGTGCCATCATACAAAATTTAGTCACCCAGGACTTGATGCTTGGGATTTATTCGCCTGACATACTGTACTCAATCACACTCACTCAGTCACTTCCTCACTCAGTCATTAATTCAATAATTCATTCATTTATTCATTAACTGCTGACTTACTGATGTATGTAACTTACTTACTTACATGTGGGCAATTGTATTTAAGTGTGTAATTGTAGGATAGTAGGAGTTATAACCATAGTCCAGTGACAAACTGAACTTCTTATATTCTTTGTTTTGCTTCAGATGCATCTCAAGCATTATCATCCAGAATACAACAAATTCATGGGTTCAACGCCAAATGTGGCTGATCTGGCATATGCTCGAACAATTGGTGAATCAATTGATGATCTCATGCCAAAAGTACGATATAGTTGTGCTGGTTCCATTGGTGTGGGTGGCACATCATCCTGCTCAGAAAAGACAAATCGATTTGAGCCAACTCGTAAATATAAAACTGGTATGGCTGTCGGTGTTGGAAGTGGTAAGAGTGGAGGAGTGGGAGGTAGTGGAGGTGGAGATGTCAGTACAGGATTTGAAAAGAAGAAGGTGACAGTGAAAGATAAACAGCAGACTACAGTAACTGCAAAGAAACCTGGAAAAGGGTGAGTGAATGTTGCGGATGATGTTTGGAGTTCTAAGTTTATTGTAAATTACAATCGCTTTTCAGGATTTATGTGTGTGTGTATGTCACAGCTAGACATCGTTGTGTGTTAACAGTCATTACATAATGAATAAGCACCATAGCGTTATTTTACTATACACAGTATAAGCGGCAAATTTCAGTACTGGATGATCCAGAAATCTCTCTTAGCTAGATTTTGACTAAGAGGCTGCTTACATTTTACTATTTTTTTCAACTGGCAGCATCCAGCACTTTTTCTGTGAGTCTGACCATTAATTATTATCATTTCATTGTTTTTTTGGGGGGTACATTCTCATAAATCTTAAAAAGTGCCTGGTAGCTGCATCGTGTATATCTGCCTATCTTTTGTGTGTTAGCTGCCTGCCACTGGACAGATTTTCATGTAAGTTTATATTGTAGACTTCTATTAAAGTTTGTGGAGAAAATTTAGATTTGCTTAAAATTTGACAAACACTGTATGTGAATTGTGTATTGTTTCTCCTTTTTTATATAAGTGGTTGGACAATAAAGTTCGCGAACTAATCGCGGTAAAAGTGCTACATAACTCATTGCTGAATACCACCATGGTCGCCTTCAAAGTACTCCCCTTGGGCAGCTATGCACTGATGCCAGCGCCTAGTCCACCCTTCAAAACATTTTTGGAACTGGTTTTGTGGAATGGCCTTCAGAGCTGCTGTTGTATTACTCCTGATGTCATCAGTGTCATCAAAATGCCTTCCTTTCAGTATTTCCTTTATCTTCTGGAACAGAAAAAACTTATTGCACTAACATCTCTCTGATTTCGTTTCCACTCTTTCCAAGTTTAACAATAAATTTAATGTTCATTCGCTGCTCTAATTCAAGTTCCGACATTCTCACGGTGGCACGCCAAAACACACGCAGACAGTAATAGATGCCACTCAGAAAGAGATTGCCATAGATCAACAACAACACAGCTGTGAAACGCTGAATCATCTGATGACCCTACATTTTGTGGAATCACATATGTAGTGAAATTTTTTATGGTCCTGGCCAAAGGCCATTGTGGATAGTATGTTATTTTCCCATATTTAATAAATTCACATTTGGCATATAGTGTGCATTACATACATAAATGACCATGCCAAGGATCATACCTTGGCCTCAGGTGGTTAGTTGCTGGCCTTGCGTTGTGAAGACCTGCATTCGATTCCAGGCCAGTGCACGTATGTTTAGTGGATGGAGTGACACTGGGATGGGTTTTTTTCCAAATTACTTGGATTCTCATACATGTCAGTTTCATTCCACTTGTTCCTCATACTCATTTATTCATCGTCATTAATATTGGTATGCTCTGTGACTGGTCCTGTTCTATCCTCTCTCTTGCTCCTGTCCTGAAGGATCTTTTATGTTTAAGTCCAGAGGCTTTTCAAAATATTGTGCTAATTACGTGAAGAATCGTAGAAGAATTAATGCTTCGTATATTTGATACATCCTGTGGATGTTCTGGTGATGTCTGTTGTGATGTTCAGATTGGTCAGTGATGGTGAAGGACAGGCTCCAGCTGATGATGCTTCTGGTGAGAACAAGGAGCCAGGTGAAGAGAAATCAACAGTAGTTGATAACCGGGAAAATACATCCACCCCCGTTGCTGATGTTGCAATAACACTAACACACAGAGAAGAGAAGAAGGAACTGCAGACAACAATTAAAACTTTACTGCCAGTAATTCGATCACCATTACATGCTCAAGAAGTATCTGCAACTGACAGGTCAGCATTCTCTTTATCAATTTTTTATGTTTCATTCCCTGAAGGATAATGCTGTATGTTCTAGAATAACTGTGTCACAATTTTATCGTCCTGGAAATGTAGTTTTATGTTTCTTGGGGGGGGGGGGGGGGAAAAATTGGGGGGGGAGCAAAAAAAAAATTTTAAAGGAAAAATAATTTTTTTTTGAAACCACTTAGGAAAATTTTGCTTGCAGCTCAGTTTTGCCCAAAAACTTTT
>Ga0123352_10010900_pt1 | contig 14302 bp, 8 predicted proteins | sample TergutLab28metaG_FD_89700 | JGI IMG/M metagenome (GOLD analysis project Ga0123352, IMG submission 89700) | Labiotermes labralis P1 segment gut microbial communities from Petit-Saut dam, French Guiana - Lab288 P1 | ecosystem: Host-associated > Arthropoda: Insects > Digestive system > Gut ... | reverse complement strand
TCCATTCCTCAACATACCATAATCAGTCCCATCCATACAGCACTTCTTAAAACCCTTCACATTCACTTCTGGTGAGATGCACTGCCATGCTGCTGTGATCCACATCTACTAAATAAGGCATTTATATTTCTTGGTTTATCTCCTTACTTGAAACCATGAAAAAGATTCCCAATTTTCTCCACAGATGGTGTTAGTGGTATTAAGAATTTTAAATACATGTGTTCTGGATTTCTGTGTCGTATCTGTCTGGTCAATCATCATTCTTTTTATGGTTATCAAGATGTGGATTCGTTCAGGTGTTATTTCTGAATGTTGTACTTAATTTTTAATTTTTCAATAGCCATTTTCCTGTTACTACCCTTGGACTAGATCTGTTCTCAGATATGTATCTTAACAATTCTACTGTTTCCAGGGTGCCAGTGACTGAGAACAGCTTGTTCTTGGGGTCTATCAGGTTAGGTGCTTCTTTACCTGAAGATGGAAGCAGAGCTTCTTAAAAAAAATGAGATGATGTCCAAAAAATACGATTGTGTGAGTTAAACTTTGGTCATGCTCTGTTGCCTTCACATGATTTGGCTATGCAGACCTTGGTTTGGCTCTGAATGGTCTGGTTCACAGTGATCCAGTTCGTGGGGCACAATCTGGTTCAGCACTTCACACACAAATTTAAGATAACCTCATGTATCTAAGCACCACCTCTAAGGGAAAAACTTCGTCTTGCATTGCAGTACATATGGTACATATCAAATGACGATGGTACCCTAGGACCAAGACATCTCCCATATACATTATAAAAACAGCTAGTTGTGACTGAAGGCTTCTTTCCTTACATTTGTTACTGTAGACATGTAGAAGGTCTGTCACAACACAATTATCACAAAAAGTACCTAACATATGTTGAAGGTATGACACACACACACACACAAAATTATATCCAGAAGGATGCCTGGCATTAATGTGGTGAACCTGATAATATTGAACTGCCTGTAATAGTTCTGAGGATAGAACAAAGATTGAAGAGGCACCATGTCTCTGACATACAAAGACATTACATCCAATTCTATAAACAAACTTTCAACCACTAGTGCAAGCAGACACTCATGAACAAAAGTATACCAGTGTAAACGGACCACCATGGTAACAAGATGACTGTTTCTGACATTCTAGTGCTGATTTGGCAGTCAAACCAATCATAAATTTCATGGCATTAAACCTGTTACTTTCATTCCATTGACATCATTACCTCTCTAATTCAATTATTCTCAATGTTTTAATAAAGCTAGTTATACGCGATATTACTCACTGCATTAGGAACTGTCTTGCTGACTTCTGAAGCACTGGGTGTTTTTGAAGGCTCATCCCTGTTAGCCCAGTTCTTCTTCTCTGTAAATAAATGTCAAACGTTTAAGTATTGTGAAGAACCATCTCAATATGAAAGCTCAGTATAATCAGCAGGCCAAAAACAGGTAAAAGAAGCACATGTGTGTTACTTTCACAAAATTACAAATTACAATACAACAGAAATACTTATATCATCCCCTTCTGTACACATACAGTCTGTCATCCGTTAACGTATGCTCACTCAGTTTACAGTGGAACCTACAAATGCTCTCTGCTCAGTTACTGTACCTCTGACTTCTTGCAAAATTTAAAGTACACATGCAGTTCTGTCCTCTCAGACATCAGTAAATAGATATGTGACATGAACACTCCTGCTTCAACACTGCCCACGCAGCAATGCAATAAGCAGTAAAATTTAAGAACATGCAATAACACATCATGATGTTTGTTCCAATCATTTGTGTGTGGTTTAGCTTATACAAAATATGAATTTGGTTTCAATACTTCTTTACCACAAACTTGTATGACCTCAAACCTGAATACAAAATTCAAGAAAAGGTGACCAAGGGAGATAAATATTGCCAATGATGAAACAGTAACAGTGTTACAGAATACTTTGCTTCTGAAATTTTATGTATAACACTCACAGAATTACATTCAAGGAATAATGTCTCTGTAAATGGAGATATGTTGAATGCGTGAACAATGGAGCACTGGGAGATTTGCAGTTCTCACAGGTGAGGATTACAGTCTTTGGTTTGTGAGGCTGTGCTGGGTAACATGTGCCAGGACACTATAGTCCTTCAAAACAATGCAACTACTCCTCCGAGAAATCAGGGTCACATCCCGCAAGACATGCAATCTTAGAAGACGGAATGGGTACATAAAGTCAAAGGGAAATGCTTGCTTATATCATAAAATCATAACCCACAAAAACAGTAGTAGTAATAACAACAACAACAACAACAACAACAACAACAACGATGGTGGCCATGGTGGTGAACAGAAATCTCACTGCTATCAAAACAACATTTCATGTAAAGCACAGGTTCACAGATATTCTCACTGGCATACCGGTGAACGAAAGTTTTTTAAATTTTTGTCCTTTACCATACTTTGATGTTTAGTTAAGGTCACATACCGGTAAACAGTGGATGGCATACCAGTATTGGTTCACATACCATAGTTTGTACACCATGCTATAAAGCATTATGTTCATTCATACATAGGGACGAGAGAGAGGACCAACTGCAGAAGTGATCACTGTAACAACGTGCTCTGTGATATAACCCATAACAGTAACCATGAGAGGAGACAAATGCCCACAAATGAGCAGTCAGACAAAGGGCACAATGTCATGTGTGGCAATATAAAAGATACTGGAATGAAGTGCCCATCTGTACAGAAAACTGTAACCGTTTGGTACTGAACTATTCACCAGGTATGAACAGCCATCAGATTGCAACTTGATGCAAAATATTTTGAACACTTTTGTGGAACTTAAAAATTATAGAAAATTACACCACATGTCACTTCAGTATATTTATTCTCCAATAAGGTCCCTCTACCTGACAGGTCATACAACAATGTAACATAACAAGTACTAATTACTGTTAATTAATTTTTAAAAATTCTAAGATCTGGTAAATGGCATCTGGCTCCATCAGTCATCGCAACGTACAGTCTGGCACCCCCCCACGTCTGTCATCATATCCTTTCTATTCTCTCGATTTTGTCTGTCATGATTTCCTGTTTCCTAACTGAAAGGAAAACTTCAAGCCAAGTTCCAAGTATTTTACTTAATACACACAAAAGTAACTAACGGCCTGTCTGAAGGTTCCAGTCATGCTGCCAGAAGTACAAGAATCCGACTACTTGGTCATAAACACACTACTACAAAGGGAGTTAATTCCATAAGTGTGTAAGAACTGATATATACTGCGTATAATACTGAATCAGCCTGAAAGATTTTTAACTGGTCTTCACACATTGAAGCGATATCTGTTCCATCTCCAAGTTTCTGTATTTCACTTCCATTTCCATAAAAATTAGGGCAAAGGTAAAGGTAAACTTGGTCCCTGTCCATGCCATGACAGCATACAAGACACAGAAGTACAGCTCTACTCATTCTCGATTTCGGAGCAAGGTGGAAGAGAGTGGTCAACATCACACCCCAACCACTTTATCCCTGGGGAAGAACCCTAGTACCCACTTAATATGAGGAAGGGAGGGCACCAGAGCTCATCTGGACAACTGGGAGAAGAAAAAAATTTCTTGCCCCTACCACAATCCACCCAGCCCATAGCCTGGGTAATGTACTGTCTGTGTTACCTGGCGCCCACAGAAATTTAAGCAGCATTATAACACACACTTAATAAAGGTAAAAGGTAAAGGTAAAGTGATCCTGTTACAGGCATAGTGTGGCCCAGAGGGTGGGTAGAGGTATAGCTCTACTCTTCTATGACCACAGCACTAGAAGGGGGTGAGTGGTCAGCAGCATGCCCTGGCCACACTATACCCCTGGGAAAGACCCGGTACCCATTTTACAGGAGGCTGGGTGGGCCCAAGGGCTGGTCTGGACGGGCAGAAAATCTCATCCCCACCGTGATTCGATCCCAGACCATCCAGGCCGTAGTCAGTCGCTATAATGACTAAGCTACCCGGTCCATAAAACACACTTAATACTACAGCAAGTTTCAAAGGTCAATTCAATAATATCTAAATCAACCCCTTTGAAGTTAGTAAACAATCACACTTCACGTACACTCATGCCATTAATACAGGAAAACTAAGCATTTACAAGTACTACATGTATACTTACCTTCCTCTTTATCACTACTATCATTATCACTAGAGGTTTCAGAATCATCTGTGGATTCGCTCGAGTCACTTGTAGTTTCTTGATTTTCTACAGCAGCATGCAAACAAGAGAACTATATAAAACCCTCGTATACAATTTCAGTCATGGATGCAGGTACAGCTACAATGCCTATCTTGAAACTCTCAAGACTACAGTATCTACATTTACCGTACATACTGATGTGACAATATTCAATACGTCTTCTCTAAACTGATACTTACTTGAAAATTCCCAGCATAATCCCAAATGATCTGAAAAGTCACATACACAAACAAGCAAATGTGATAGAATGAAGCAAACAGCTGTATATATGTACTGTCTTTATGTTCATACATTCATTCTGTCACAGATTTCAAGTCTTCTGGGATGTGCTGCTGTGTCACTGGGTGGGCAGTTCACAGCATTATGAAGCATTATGGTGCTGTCAGAACACCAGGAACTCCTTGCCCTGTGACAAAGCATCACATCCCAGAGGACATGAATCTTGCACACACAGTATTATTTGAAGTAAGGACTAGTGTTCCCTCCTTGCATGGTCACTGAAGATGATACGTGGTTTCGTTAATTCATCCCAACACCCATGGCAGCAAAGATGAGTAGAAACATGTCAAACAGCCCAAAAAAGCAGAAGATGCAGACCGAAAGTGTGTTTATGTTCTGACAGCGTTTTGGGACACACAGGGTGGCAGTGAATACACAGTGTAGTACACAACACTGCAGTGCCTGAATATAGCCACTTCAGTGTAATTTCATGGCCTGCTCAAGAAGAAAGTAATTTTTCTTCCACATAGCCCATGTCACATCAAAACTGCTGGGAGCAGTTCTGATGCAAATGTCATGCTCAACCACAATATAACCAACAGTCTGCACATAGTGACTTCCACCCATTCAGACCACCGAAGAATTGGAAAATAGTCCAAACATAGTGACAGGATAAGATAAGCAAACAAGTATGAACACATACTAAGCTCTTACAGGGACAAAATATTGAGGTATCCTGCTGGAATGTCATGGTTACTATGGCAATTACATAGGAAAAAAGTATGTTCATCAACTGATAATTTTCTTTTGTAAACCCATGTCACAGCAATAATACAAGTGTAATGCATTCATGCACATTCTTGCTGAAAACCCATAATAAATTCAGGTACAGAACATCTTAAACTTAAATATAATGCATTCTAAATGGCTATAAAGTTGTGAAACATTGCGGTTTCCACGCTGGTTTTGCTGGTGATTCAGGTTGCCTGAGAAGTGACAGTGTGATGCTGTGTGTTTCCTAATGTCTCCAGGGAATGTAGTACATTAAATTCAAGGGTTGGAAGGCCCAAGGTTGTCAAAGAAGAATGCCCAATGGGGGAGATAAGTGGAGATATATTGGTCTGTTGTCTGCTTGGTGAAGGCTAGAAAAGCATGGTGAACAAAAAGGCAGGAGATGTGGGTGGGGTCTGAAGTGTGGGAACCTCAAAACAGCTGTACTAGATGTACAGTGAAGGTGCTGTACACTGGCAAGTAACCAACCTGGGGGCAGGGTTCCCAATACTGCACCCCTCCTTCCTCAGCACTGCCTCCCCTCACCTGGAGCAATCCCATAAACCTTGGAGCCCCAGTGGAAGTCACATCATGCCCATACACTCAGTTACTTCTATCAACAATTAACTTGCCCTGAACTGATTCAGGGCACTTAACTAACTACAATGACTGACTAAACCAACCAACCAACCATCTAACTAACTCCATGGACCTGAGTCCTTCTTGAGGAGCTAACAGGTTCTCAGCTAGTCAAAAAATTCCCTGGAAGCTGAAAAGCAATGACAAAAGAGAATCTCCTTGTTTCAAAACATTATTAATAAGAAACGTGTCAGACAAATGTTTGCCTACCCAGGCTCTGCCATAGGTTTCAGATACATTTGTATTAGCCTTATCAGTTTCATGGGTATAAAAAACTCAATGGAAAAGACCTCCCTCCTAACTGAAGCATAAACTTTCTCTAAGTCCATAAACAGATGATACAATTCTTTACTGTATTTCCATTTTTTCTCAAGCATTTTATGAATGCAGAATACATGATCGTTGTTCCAGGGCCCTTACAATTTACAACTATCTGCTCCTAGGTTGTTTAGCACTTGGTGCCAAGCACCTTTACCACACAGCTCATGATGCTGCTTTTTCAGGATCCCAACATATGACCAGGCCCTCCTCACACCTTCAAGACTAACTTACTATTGTTTTCTAGCCTTCAGCTACCAGACCAACAGACCAACATATCTCCACCTCTTTCATGCATCTGGCACTCCTCTTTGACCCCTCAGGCCTTTACAAAAAAAGGCACTACATACATTCAAAAGAATGGGAAATACTAAGCCAGTAATACAGTGTCATAAACCTGAGGACCTCCATCTTTGATTATAAAGCTTATATCTCCAAAAAACATGGTAACATGCATGTAATATTCTCTTAGTAAGCAGCATGGCATCAAAGGAACATTTCTGTCTTCATATGTATGCAGTGTGATTGGATCCATTTCCAGTCTTAGTTAATATTACTATTTACACTACAATGCAACTTCTTCTTGTACATTCAAAGACAAAATTCACTCAATAAAGCATGTATTCATAGCTACATTACCACAAACTGCCCATTACAGTGTGAATTAGAAGCTATAGCTTAAAACACCAAACAAAAATTTAGTTTAGTTGCTATTCCACACTGCTAACACCTGCACTCAAGAACACTAAGCCAGAGCACTGCAGAAGTTATTGTTCAAGAAAACTGCTTGGTCCAGTGCAAATACTCATAACTGTCCTTCAAAACTCATGAAATCAAGTTCCTTGTAACATTTCAGAATGATATAAATGCATAGTAAGTCTGTCCCCCAAGTTCACGAAAAATAATATTTTCAGACAAGTATATGGCCATAACTTGGGTATAACACGGCTATGTAATGTTCTTCGTGTCCAGTGTACCACATAAAAAATTAAGATAGGCAAAAATATTCTTGCAGGTTAAACAGCATGACAAAATACAGATATTACCCAAGGCCCCCAAAACTGCAAATGTGATCTACTGAGAGAAGTACTGATCCTGTATGTCTCAATTTGCGACCAGCTTTAGAACAGCGGCAGCACAATGAACACACAGGCTAGTAACTTCCACACGAACTGGAGGGAGAAAAGGGCTATTATAATTTACAAAATATCAGAGTGCATTTATGGAGGAGGAACAATGAGTAGCACAAGATCATTATGTGGGTTCAGCAACATCAAGGCAAAAGGCAAGTAGTTATAAACAAGAGATGATCAGCACATGTGACATAATCAATCTAACCCAAACTGGGAAAAAGACAATGGATAGCCAGAAATGATCATACATTGATTGTTTTGTAGTAAAAATAAGCGAACAGGAAGAAATTAACTGTACAACCAAAAATCTGGGCATAAAGAACAAGAAAATGCCACTGAAAAATCTGAACATAAGGAATATTAAACATATTCATTCATTCATTCATTCCATTGGCATGTACAGAATGTGACGATTCCTTGCCATTCTCAGGAGCTTCTTCCATTCCTCTCTGTTATGTACTTTTTCCTGCCACCCTTCTCCACCAACTTTTCTTCCATCCTCCCTCACTTAATCTTGCCATCTGTTTCTTGGTCTACCTCTCAATCTTGTTGTTCCCAAATTCGTAAATAATACACTTTTGGGAATCCTATTTTCCTCCATTCTCTGTACATGCCCAAACCAACGTAATCTATTTAACCTTACTGTCGGTATTGTAGTAGGTTTTTTAACACTTGCATAAATTTCATTACTGGTTAATATCCTCCAATTTTCTTTTTTATTGTCATATGCTGGGCCTTAAATTCTTCTATACACGTTCCTTTCAAAAATGTTCATTTGATTTCTATCTCTCTTTGTTAGTGTCCCAGTTTCTGATGCACCTGTTAACGTTTTATCTATTGTTGTGTTCTTTAGTCTTAATTTTAGTTTCTTCGATGTTTTTATTTTTAAAAAATTTTTGTAGCATAAAGCATGTTTTGTTAGCATTTTCTATTCTTTCTTGCAAGTCTACTTGGTTATCGTTATCTTCATTAAGTATAACTCCTAAATATTTAAAATGTTCCACTCCTTCAAATTTGTAATTTTTTATTTTCAAATGTCCTATTTTATTTTTCTTTAAACTGTTTTTCCTTTCCACTATCATGTATTTTGTCTTTTTGTTGGTTTATCTGTAGTCCAAACTTTCAGGCAATGTTTTCCATTTCTACAAAAAAGTTTTCCTATTTCTTTTTCATTTTTTCCAATTAATGCAATGTCATCTGCATATGCTAATACATTCAATTGTTCTTTACCAATCTTTATACCACTAGGAACCATTTTCATACTTTGTATCACTTTTTGTAATGTCAAATTAAATAATACTGGTGATAAAGCATCACCCTTTTCCAAGCCTGTTTTATTTTAAAAAAAAGTGGACAATGTTTCTTCTATTCTAACCACACATCTTGTCTGGCATACTGTGTAATCTTTTGTTGTATTCCACCCGTCCTCCTACGTCGGGAACAGAACACGTAGGAGGACGGGTGGAATACAATTATACAGTATGCCAGAGACTGCCTGTACAGTGTAGAAAAAGTGAACTCCTGATGATGAGCTCCCTGAAGCTCGAAACATGTAGAGTAAAGGACGACTAACCGTGAAATAAAGGGTAGTCCATAAGTGTCATCTTGTTGGTGTTTATTTTGGAACTATTACTGTTTCTTTGCATTCTTCAGGTATCCTTTCCTCCTCCTAGATCTGTCTTACTAGTTCATACATTCTATTCAGAACTTTATATCCTCCATATTTTATTAATTCCGGATATATTCCATCAGTTCCAGCCGCCTTGTTACTTTTTAAGTTTCTTACTACCCCTTACATCTTTCATAGTGAGCTCTACATCAACTTCAACGTCGCTAATTTATTTCATTTTTTAATTAATTCTCTTGTTTCTTCCGTGTTCAGTAATTTGTCAAAATATTCTTTCCATATTTCTGCATTCTCCTTTGTATTCATTGCCAATTTTCCTTTCCTGTTCCTAATTACGCTAAATTTATGTTGATAACCTTTCTTAAATTGGTTTACTGTTCGATACATTTTCCTTGTGTTATTATGCTTCCGATCTTCTTCAATGGATTCCGTTACATTTTTCACATGTCTTTTTCTTATTCCTAAATTATTTTGTGAGCTTTTCCTTTTATGGTGATACTCCTGCTCTTCCTTCTCCCTTATTCCTTTTATCAACCACTTTTCTCTTTGCTTTCTTCATTTCTTCTATTGCAAATTTGCATTGGTCATCATACCATTTATTTTTTAAATATTTCTGTATCTTCATCCTTTTCCATAAGCTGCTGTTTGGTTTCCTTGATTATTGTTTTAATGTTTTCCCTTTTTTCATTAATATTATTGTCAATACTATCTTCATCGTCCAAATTTTCCAGTATTTCAAACTTATTATTGATTTCTATAGCATATTCTTGTTTTCACTTTCAATATTAGACATATGGTACTGAATAATCTAAAGGGGTGGGAGGGAAAGGAATAAAAGAAATCTGCTTGGACCTTTAAGAACAAGCCTGAATTTCCAGCAACATTTTCAGGCACAACTATGAAAACTGACTGAACACATTATGTCAGAAGGCAACCACATCCACTATATTTATGAGTACATGCTCGTCACAGTCTGGTTATTTCTCAGGGCTTCATACTCCAAAACAATGGGAGGCCATATACATTATGTCTTTAAACTGCTCAAAAAAAAAATACAAGTCTCAGTATGTCTAGTAGATATCCCACAAAGAACCAATCAGGTTACGGGAAATTAAATACATACGTGTAAGAAAAGGCATAAGAACATCTGTCCTCTTACCAACTTCATTTTCTAGAGGTGGTATACTGACATCTTCTTTCTCTGACTCAGCTTCAATTTCCAGCTCCACTTTCTTCACCTTATTGCTACCTTCTTCTGTTATAGTTCGGTCAAGCAGCTCACGTTCAGATGAAGCATCCTTATTGACAAGGTTCGTCTTGTCAGTCACAGACATTCTGGTTACTGAAGACCTACAAACCACAGTACATGTCGCAATTAACACATAAAAACTGCGTACACTTAAAGGGAAAAGGAACTGCAACTAAAAAATTCAACAAATTCGATGGAGCTAATCAGGGTCACCAGGAAATTAGTTAAAATTATTAATTCACATCAAATTCAATATCAGAACATTAAAATAAAACAAGAATGCAACAAAGTATTTTGGAATCTCATCCTTTAACCCCAGAAACACAAGCAATGTTTGCACAAGTAATGAATAATAATGTGAATACACAGTTTGAGAGGGAAACCTTAACGAAGTGACCATTTGGAAGACCCTGGAATCGACAGAAAGATATTAAAATATATCTTATAGAAACATGGAGAGGAGGCATGGACTGGATTCATCCGGCTCAGGATACGGACATGTGATGGACTCTCTCGAATAAGGAACTGAACCATCCTGTTCCATAAAATGCAGCCAATTTCTTGACTAGCTAAGGAACTATTAGCTTATCAGGAAGGACTCTGCTTCTGTAATCTTAGCAACTCACCAACTTAATGCACAAATTCTTGTTTTATAATAAGTTTATTATATTCCTCTACATGTTTCGAGCACTGTTGTGCTCATCATCATCAGGTCAAATTGTATTATACAGCATCTGGCATCATCACACTGAAACAAGTGAGTGGTCTAAATTTACTAAAATAGTTCTATAAATATGAGCACAAGTAGTAAAAGTTATATATGAATTCTTCGGGTGTAATTACTGTATATTTCTTCACTATAAGCATGTTATGTCATGTAGAGGTTACATTTATCCAGTTGTTAAACTTATTAAAAAGGTACTAAGTCTGTTTACATTATATATTTGCCAAGTCTATCTAGTCATAAAATTGTATAAGTTGCTGATTAATTGTTGTATCTACAAGGTTACGTGCATCTAGTTTTTAAGTTTGTTAAAAATATATGATGTCTATTTACATTACAAGGTTGCATTTATCCAGTTATTAAAATTGTACGATGTCTATTTACTTTACATATTTGCTGAGTCTGTCTAGTCGTAAAACCGTGTACAAAGTTGATTAAATGTCAGATCTACAGAAAATGCAACTTGACTGCTGTTAAAATGTGCTTACCTCTATAGGTGGCCGTCCGGTGGGCACGTTGAGAGAGGACTAGTTGGAATGCGTGGGATTATTGATTAGGTGTCAAGTGGGTTGTGACGTGCAATATTTGTAATGAAGGAGCTCAAACATAGGATTATGCTCGTTCAGATGCTGTTTGGGGATGAGTTCATTATTATGGTGGAACAACTGCATGTACATTTGTTCATATGGAAGGAAGTAAGAGGGTTGGTGTGTTGATCTGCTGGAGAAGAGTTAGTGTCGTTATGTCACCATATTCATGCCTGCAGTTAAGTATAACAATACCTCTTTAGATATGTAATGTAAATAGACATCATATATTTTTAACAAACTTAACAACCAGATGCACGTAACCTTATAGATACAACAATTAATCAACAACTTATACAATTTTATGACTAGATAGACTCAGCAAATATATTATGTAAACAGACATAGTACCTTTTTAATAAGTTTAACAACTGGATAAATGTAACCTCTACATGACATTACATGCTTATAGTGAAGAAATATACAGTAATTATACCCGAAGAATTCATATATTACTTTTAATACTACGTGCTCATATTTACAGAATTGTATTTTAGTAATTTTAGATCACTCACTTGTTTCAGTGTGATGATGCCAGATGCTGTATAACACAATTTGACCTCCTGATGATGAGCACAACAGTGCTTGAAACATGTAGAGGAATATAATAAACTTATTATAAAACAAGAATTTGTGCATTAAGTTGACCAATTGCTAAGATTATACTGAGCTGCACAGTCAGCAAAACATCAAAATCTGCTGCTGTAGTTAATGAAGCATAACTGTGAATACCTCACTTATATTCAATACATTGCCAACTGGTGGGATAATCTGGGAACAGTGAAGTGAACAGAAGGTGGAAGGAAATGGTCACAGCTTGATGTGTGGTACTGTCTGTGAATGGATGAGGGACTGAGGACCTCAGTCAGGACAGATGGTCTATGGACTGAGGTCAGGACAGCTGGAGCAAGAACTGAAAACTTTAAGACAGGTGGTCCATGGACTCAGGACTGTATACCAGCTGGTCCATGTACAGAGGACCTCAGGACAGCTGGTGCAAGAACTGAGGACATTAGGACAGCTGGTATATGGACTAAGGACCTTATACAGGACAGCCAGTCTACTGACTGAGGACCATATGACAGCCGGCCCAAGGACTGAGGACCCTAGGATGGCTGATCAATAAACTGAGGAAGTTAGCAACAGCAGCTGGTCTATGGACTGAGGTCAGGACACCTGGTACACGAACCAATAACCTGCCAAATACAGAGGGGGACATTGGATAAGTGCCAATACAAGCGCCTAAGTCTGTTTCATGGAAGTGTTATAATATTCTAACTCTGCTAACAAATTCATAAGGTGAGCCATGGCCTTGGAATTAAGATTTTTTACAAATTTTACTCATTTATCTAATCACAGCAGCAGAAAGAGTTAATGTGAGTAACGGTTGCCTGTGCAATCTCCTTAACATTGTGGCACCAATTTAACATGTCAATATTTTCAATTTTTTGGTAATTTTTCTTGTCATGGATCATTCACTTGTGTCATTACCATAATAAGAAAGATTTTCACTTAAGGACAGAAAATACTGACATGGTAATTAAATACCACAACAGTAAGACAGCACAACAACTATTTAAACTATCTGTGCTACAGTAACTGCATAATCGAGTAAAATGTTTTCATACTTCTGCTTTAAATTACAATAAATAAGTAAATATACAATTTTCACCTCACACTAGAGCAAATGCAAAATCTCTTGGTTTCAATCCACTGGTATTTGTAACTGGCTCTCTACAATTTCCTACAATATTATGGATTTCAGCATTTCCTATTGTAGCGTTCAGGGCTCCCGAGAGCAAGATGACTATTAGATGAGACCAAAACAGGTCTATGAAGGCCTAACTTGTGACAGTCACAATTATTATTATTATTGTTGTTGTTGTTGTTGTGATTGCATGGCAGTTCTCTGTTCAACAACAATGTGTACAACTGACCACAGTATTAGACTTGAAAAGACAAAATGGCACTTTTACTTTACAGTGATATTTACGAAGAATTAAAACTCACCGTCTCTTTGGTGTGCTGGCCCCCTTCTTTTGGAGTATTGAGTTAATATCTCCACGATCCTTTTGGGCTGTTGCTTGTTTTTTCTTCAACTCTTCCAATAATCTGAATATTTCTGTGTCTGCAACATCATATGCTGTTTGACCCTGCACAGGGGGGAAAAATGTAGCATGTATATTCATTTCAACCCAGAAATTACTAAGCTAATATTCCTGGGCATCACATTGATGTGGGCATTGATTTGTGCTGTAATAAAGAAAAGAAAGAAGGAAACAGGTATCCTAAACCATCAGCCTCACAACTGGTGCCCACTTGGGCAATTGAAATGTATCAGATTCACCATCAATAGCAGAGAATACATAGATTTTTTTTGACTTCTCATCAAACACTGTTAAAGGATCATTAACATTAAAAAAAAAACACAACAACTAACCAATTCATACAGCATAATGTAATAGCTACAATACTGTGATAAGAATATGGGACAATGCAGCCAAGTGCCATTTAAGATGCTACCTTTTAAAAGATTTGTAACCACAAGAAAACACACACACCATCAATCAACCAAACTAAACTAACTAAACTCCGTGGCCTTAGTCCGCACGCGAACTATACCGACAGAGCGGCCGCCGCCGGTCGGTGAAGTTAGTGCCAACTTTTGTGGATAGAGGGGTGTCACGTGGTCAGCGCAACGGGTCCCCACAGCCGTTAATCTCTGTTTTCTAGACCTGGAGCCGCTACTTTTTTCATTCAAGTAGCTACTCAATTGACCTCACGAGGCTGAG
>Ga0123352_10010899_pt1 | contig 14303 bp, 10 predicted proteins | sample TergutLab28metaG_FD_89700 | JGI IMG/M metagenome (GOLD analysis project Ga0123352, IMG submission 89700) | Labiotermes labralis P1 segment gut microbial communities from Petit-Saut dam, French Guiana - Lab288 P1 | ecosystem: Host-associated > Arthropoda: Insects > Digestive system > Gut ... | reverse complement strand
TTCTTCATCAAACCAGGGTTTATGCTGTTTCCATTCATGCATACCTAGACTCTCTTTTGCTGAGATTTGGATATTATGTTTAATGTTCCCCCAAATCCTATTTTAATTTATTTATAAATTAAAATAGGATTTATAAGTGTGATTGACATTGTGTCCTCCCCTCAATATTTAAGAGGTCCAAAAGCTTTCAAAGTCTAAAATTTCAACTACTCCAGTATGTTCGAAAACCGTTAATCTTGTCACTGACAAACTGGAACAACTACCAAGTCCTTCTTGCTACCCGCTAGTCGCCTAACCTGGCTCTTAATAACTAGTCCGATCTCCCTTCAACTACTATTGCTCTAACGGTGCTGTCTCATTGGCCATTTATCCTAATTATCCGCCATTCATACACTTGCGCAACGCGTCAATCTGGTCAACTTGTTTCGACAATTCTATGTAATATAAAATTTCGATGGCAATATAAACAGTTACTTTCCGTGCAACAGTTTTAATACCCCTTCTTATTCTTACGCCCGGCGCTAAGGGGAGGCGAATAAGTTTATTTAATGGTCTTTCAAATTACACTAGTGCCTTAACTCACGAGGTAATGCTTTCTCTATATTAAATTAAGCACCATGCTATCAAGTAGTGTGGGGAACTGAAGGTATAGATCCATGCATTCTTAATCTCTGTATTAGGTGGAGGCGAGTGGCCACCTTAACGCCCATTTCCTTTACGCTTGGGTCAAGGGCCCCTCGTAGTATTTGGATAGTTGGCTGGTTGGGCATAATAGCAGGTCTGGACGCTGTTCAGGAGACAAAAGTATCCGCCTGTTTCGCGGTCTTCCATCCCGTAGCCCATTCATTATAATGACTGAGTTATGTCCGGCCTCTACGTTTACCTTACCGAACTTCAAAAACTTTGTATGGTATTTGAAATTTTTTACGGCGGCGTAACTTTCGTGTTATGACGCCTTATAGTTGGTTGTAGGTTTTCCAACGTTTCGGAGTAAGCTTCTTTCTCCATTTTTAGCGTAGAAGTGACCTGAATTTAGAGGCAGTATGTGCGTCCCAGAACGTTGGCAATCGCGTACTAGACTACACGGTATCATCATCCGGAACTCAATCTCAATCCCTAAACTAAAACCTTTATCTGCTATGGCCTCACGTTTGCAGGACAACTTTGGTGGCCATATTGTAACCTGCGGCGACTGTACACTCTTCATTAGTATGGCTGCGACTACGCTAAGATGAGATTCCAAAGCATGTTTTTAATAACACAACCACGGAGGTGAATCCGGAGGGATGGATGGGGCATTGCAACTGTTATAGACTTCCTCGAACACGAGGGTCTTGATTGTCCTGCAGACTTGCGCGTAGAAGTTGCAGCATTAGTCATGCATATAGATTAATGTCTTCATTCTCTCTGCCACTCATTTCCTTGTTGTGAAGTTATCTTGTTGTAAGGCACGAACATTGCAAATTGACAAATAAGGGAAGGGAATTTCTTACTACCAAACGACTTACCGTCTCACGTTTTACGTTATTTTTTATATTTTCTGTTTTCTTTGTCGTTATGTTTTATTTATTTCGGCTTTTTCTCAGCCGCACCCACTTTCGAGCATTCATTCTCGTAAGGGAACGGACTGTTTTAGCGGTAACACTGTCGACTCGTATTCGAGGGAAGCCTGGTTCGGATATCGGCTGGTTTGTCGGCTATTTGACTCGTGTGTCTCGCGTCTTTTCTTCATCCTTCTGGGCTTCTGTGAGGATGGTGGCTCGACTGGACTACAACTGCTTCCGTCCAACCCCTTTCCATTTAATAATGCGTCTCTCATCTTAACACTGGAAGCTACACAGTTGGATGTAATGATATGGTCGTAAAATAAGCTACAAGAAAGTACTTACGTATCTGTATTTATAACTTTTCATTTTGTTGGTATAGCAGTCTCGATTCTTGACTCCAGACGAACGAATTAAAATATTTCGCACGTATCTCGCAACAGCGAGTTGTTCCTTTCCTGATAATAAGCAGAGTGTAAAGTGCCATATTTTGGATGTGTAGGAGCAGTTCTAAAAATTTACATTTCACTGGCCACCTGGACTGTCGGTGTTCTTTTTAGCACCGTGAACCCTTTATTCACCTCACCATCATTCGGTCTAGGCACAACATAATATGATATTATATTGAAGGTACAGTCGGACGGATGAAGCTGTTTGAGAGATCACGAAAAAATTATAAGATTGAAAAACCCTTTATAACTTAGTTTCTTGCGTGAATTAGGAAAGGACGCCATTAGAATACTCGTTTTATGTGCTCCACGGGGGCGTGACATAGGGACCACCGATATAGAGTAATAGAACTCTATGAGACTTTTAAAAAGCTGCCTTATTAATGTTCCAGGCTTCGTTTCTTTCCCATATTATGAAATGTGCCATGGGTTTCTATTAACTTCATGTTAATGATACAGTTTACAATCCGTGTCTTGTTTTGTAGTGCTGCAAAACGACGGCTGTGTTGTACCATACAGACATTTCATTTATCCTTTGATGAACTGGCGATCAGTTAAAAACGGGCAGGTAATGGCTTGCCACATGTAGAGTACAAACGTACTTGTCATCAGGTACGGAAAGTCAGGTGCACGCACAGCAAAGTTTTCTATCTGGGACCAACCAAAATTTTTGTCTTGATTTGAAGTTCAATATAAACCGTGAGATGAAAAATTAGACATTAATGAGGAGGCAGAGAGAAATAACGAGAGATGAAGAAAATTGTGAATGTGAACTATTCTTTTGTTAAAGTATTTTGCGGATTCATGCTTGTAAATTGATGTAGTTCGTGCAAAAGCGATGTGAAGTGCTGAAGTTTATCCCGCTGTAATCCGTTGATGAAGTTGAAGCCTGTTCGGATATGTAGCCATCTTTCTAATGATGTTCATTTCTGTCCACATCCTTGCTGTTTGCAATGACGATCAAATATGCCTCATGTTCAAATAGTCCAACCATTTTAACACCCCTAATTAAAAAAAGGGAATGTTTATGATTTATTTAATTATTTGTTTATTTACGTATGTGTTTGTCGGTCTTTCACTTCTTTATATTTTATAATATATTCAGGAGACTTTCATTAGGTCAGACTGTCGTATCAGATGGTATGATGATTAGTGAAAACTTAAATTTGACACGGAAGGAAGCTTTATGGCATAATTTATGTTACTGTTACTGGGAATGAGGTAAACCACGAAAACCATTAAATGACACTTTGAAATAGTAAGTCTAATTTGGAAGGGACGTGAAATCGAATGTGGTGTACTTTACAGTATTACTTTACGGTATTACTTTACAGTATTACTTTAGCCGTCCATTTATGTAATCTGTATACTTAGAGACGGTCATCGAAGATCGCCCGTTATCCTGATTTATGTTCGGAAGGTCCTGGTTTCGACTATCGGAAAAGGGACCTTTAACCCATATTGAAGTTTCATCTTGGATGTCTTTATTGTCTCCTGGCAGGCGGCAGAATACTACCTCAAACTAAGTTACTAGCGCTTCCATCCTTACCCTTTCCAATTCATTTTTCAGTACTCAGCCTACCATTCGACGGTGTATATAATCCGAGCTGCTGGCAGCGCCCTGAGAAATAAATCTTGCATAAATGAGTAAAATAAATAATAATAGGAAAGAGGAGGCTAATTAAAACTACAGATGCTTATTATATATACGAATATGGTTACAACAAATTTTGGCCAGGATAGGCCATCTTCAGGTAGCACAGAAGACCAAAAAAATACTAAGAAGGATTGCAACTACTGGTTTTTGGTTTTCACATTCTCCATCCAGTTCATTATAATTCAGTTATGACAGTTCGAATCAACCAAAGCACTCAGTATTATTAAAATTACAATAATATTAGAACACACCAGCTCCTACCTGTTTCGGGCTTTATAGGACCATCGTCGGGGAGCACACAATAATACAAAACAGTTACTTAACATTTTCTGCAGCTACATGCAGAAAATATTAAGCAACTGTTTTGTGAAATTTTGTACTCCCAGGTGATAGTCCAATAAAGTCCGCAGTATGTAGGAGCTGGGGTGTTCTAATATTATTGTGATTTTAACAGGTATAGAATATAGTAGAATGGTATTTGAGTTCGAGCACTTGCGGGCCCAATGCACCTAGGCCTTAAAACAGGCACTTTGTGCCCCATACGCTGATAGTAGGTTAAAGGAGCCCTGTTCCTTGACCAGATTTCCAGAGGACCCCTATACTTACGGTAGATTCGTTACATCATCAGGGTCCAACAAGAAGGAACCCAGATATACGTGTCTGAGTGAGGCCAAGGCCTCACACTCACACAGAACGTGGATTGAGGTTTCCTCCTCAGTACCACTCTTCCTACAGGTGGGGTTGCTACTCAACCCCATTACTTAAATATGTCTTCTCGGAGCGTTATGTCCGGTAAGAAAGCCAATAACGGCCCTGGATTGTGCCCTATTAAAGGACAGTAATCGGGCCTTTGTATCCGGGCGAGGAGGCGTAATCAATTTTAGAGCCTGTCTCTGGGTACTACAATGACCACGCCACATTGCCAAATGCTGGTTACCCACCCAGAATTTAATTTTGTTATTGATATTCCGTCTAGAGACTCGAATGGACGGCTCAGGTCCGATAAACGTCTGAGTGGAGCCGCTCCTTGCGAGCTTGCAGGCGATTTCATTTCCACGTACCCCGGCTTGTCTAGGGACCCAGTACAGCCCCTCGTTGTGCCGGGTAGAGATATCATTCAACGCCTTTTGGCACCTTTTTACCAATGGAGACGTTGTTTTGGCAGCCTGGTGTGTTTTCAGAGCCGTCTGGCTATCAGAGCAAATACTAACATTTCTCTGTTCTACACTGAGTTTCAATTTCATAAACGCAGGCTAATATCGCATGTACTTCAGCCTGAAAGACTGTATCATGTTTTCGTAGAGGAATACTGGGCCTTTTTCTTAAGGATTGCCCATAGACCCCAGCACCGGTATCCCCCACCGTCTTGGACCCATCTGTAAACCAGACGAGCCAATTATGGGAGGAGTCCCAGGCTCTCTCGTTCACTCCTCTATAGTCAACATAGTAACCCAGTATCTGGGTTCAAGATTGAAAGCTGCCCTCATAACATTGACCTCCATGCTAAATATGGGATCAAACCTCTGAATCCGCGTCAGCATACTGCTATGTCCTCGACTGGGCTGAAGGCAGGACCAACATCCCAGCCTCCAAAGGCGACGCGCCGCTGTCCTCGCCTCACCTTGAATCGCCAGATCCAACGAAGGCAGGCCAGTGAGTGCCTTCATAACACCAGTAGGAATGGTACGAATCGCTTCCGTTATCCCTAAGCATGCAAGTCTTTGTACTCTGCTTTGTCTTTTCTTGGCACTAGCCGTCTGACTGCCAGGTCATCATACTAAGGGTGCAAAAGAGATGGCCTAATGATAGAGACATAGAGCCAGTGAACCACTTTGGGTCCCAGGCCCCAACTCGCCCCACAGGCCCTCCTACAGGCCCACAAGAAGTTGTGAGCCTTCCTCATCTTAAAGTCCACATGCTATCTTCAGGTCAGCTGAGAGTCCGAAATAATTCCTAGATACTTGACCGACATAGAGCTACTTAATGTAACCCCAAAAATGTGGTTCAAAGGAACCTGAGAGTTTCCTTTTCGTTGTGAATATTGCGAATTCAGTCTTATCGGGATTAACTGATAGCCCGATATCGTTACACCATGTCCATACGTTTATAAGGGCCAATTGCACGAGCCATGACAACGTGTTTAGGATTTCACCCACCGCAAGAAGGCATATGTCATCTGCATAACCCTGAATGTATATCCCACCTCCACTAAGCCTCGCTATCAAAACATCCACAAGACACCACAGAAGCGGTGATAGCACATCTCCCTGTGGGCATCCCCTGGATACCGCAACCCTCATGGAAGAACCGTTGAGGGTCGCCGCAACCACGCGGCCCTCCAAGCTGGCCCTAATCCACCCAACAGTGGTGTGATCACCCTCATATCTGACCAGAGCATCACACGTGGAATCATAGTATATCATTAAATGCCCCTTTTGTGTCTAAGAAAACACGCAAGAGTGTCTCTTGCTGGTCAAGCGCCTTCCCAACCCGTGCCACGTTGATGAAGGGCTATTTCCACCAATTTCCCAGCCTGGTATTCATGTTGATGCAATGGCAGTAATGCCAGAGCTTCAGCTGTGAAATACCTATCTACCAGTCTCTCCATGAAATTAAGAAGGAACGATGTGAGACCGATAGCTCTAAAATCCCTAAGTACGCTATGGGAATACCTACTGGGCTTAGGTATAAAAACTACCTTAACCTGAGGCCACATGGCTGGTACGTAGCCAGTAGATAGGCAGGCAGGGAAATTTCTGACCCGGTAAGTGACAACGATTCTCCGTCCTTGCAGCATGACCGGGAATATGCCGACCATTCCTGGACTTCTGTATGGGCAAAAGAATCTATAGCCCATTCAACTGTTCTTTGGCTGACTACCCTTACGGCCACCCTCCAGTCAGAACGTCTGTCACGGAGGGCAGAAGCCGAGGCAGCCATCTCCTCTGTAACCTCCGAATTAAGGAAATGTGTAGTCATGAAGAGCTCTAGGTTTTGCCCTACGGATTGCGTTCGTCTCCCCGAAGGAGCCACCAAAGATCCCAGTTTGCTCGTAGGATCCCTAGAAAGATCTCCATGTAATCTAGCGCCATAGGTAGATCATTAATGGAACCGTCTTTCTTCCTTTCTATATCTCCGCTGAGCCTCTGTATAGAGTTACGAACTTTGCGGGTTCTTATCTGTCCGGCACTTATTAAACAGCCGTCTTACACTTTTTCTGAGGGACTCCAGGTCCAATGTCCACTTTAGAGAGTACCTACCTACTTTAACAAGTCTGAGAGGACAGTTATCTTCATAGGCTGAGATTAGGACCTACTAAACCCAATTGATCGCAAGCCCCAGTTCGGCCTCATATTACATGTTCATCTGAGGGTCCCTCTCCAATCTGTCCCTCAAGCCCTCTCGAAAGGAGTCCCAATTGGTGCCTGATCAGTCGTGCCAGTATGGGCCATGTGGAGTGAGCAGAAAATGTTTGTTGTCCCACAGGGACGTCTCAGATGAAACCTCCAAGCTTTAAACGCTTCCTAGAAGCCCAAAGGACCCCCAGGGTAATATTAATGACCTCCAGCCCACGAATGCTGTAAAAGGTGGGATTATTGCACAGATTTAGAATTTCCAGATTCGTAGAATTTAGAAATTTTACCAGGGCCACCCCTCTGTCATTGCAGTTGCTGATTCCCGATACAGTATGATGTGCAGTGGAGTCGCACCGCGTGACTAAGTACAGGTTTTCGCCCACACAATATCGCAAGAGTTCCTGTATTTCCTTGGATGGGGAGGATCCTTGGCGTCATAGGGCAAATAAGCAGAACAGAGGACCAACCGTCTTTCTGCCCCATCTTCATTATAGTTTATTAAAACTGCTACCAGGTCCCTACAAGAGAATCCTGGTAGCATCCCAATAGTCATGTTCCTCGCAAGGATACAAGCTCTAGGTCTATCGATTCCACCCGCAGTATATCCTGGTGTATTCAGGCCCCTAATACGGTCCTTGCAATACCACGGTTCCTGTATTAGTGCCATGTCTATTCCTTGAACATTTACTGATCTATTAAGAACTCTAGAAGCAGCAATACTGTGTTGCAGGTTGGCTTGAATAATTGTAATGTTACCACTCACGTTCAGACTCCTCCTCTTCCTCCATTCTCCTCTTCTGCCTCTTCCTATTTCTACCCTTAATGTTTAGAACTCAGAAAGGAAAGGACCGCCTGCCCCACGCCGCTGAATGGTCTCCATCCCATCCTCTCCAACGCCGTGACGGACGTTGTGTCTGTACTGAGTATAAGGCGGCCTCCTTGGGTTCCTCCTTGCGCTCATAGACTCTCCAGTGGATGGTGTCCAGTCCCTTGTTGTCCACGAAGCCACTGAAAATAACGTCCCCTATCTTCCACAAGGTCCAAAAACCAGGCCACCCCTCTTCCATAGGTCGCGAGAGCATCCAGGCCCACTATCTTCAGCCTAGAACCTTCCCAGCCTGTCAAGGCTGGTACTTTACTAGCTATCCAGTGCTTGGTTTCTTCGTCTTAGCTTACCATAATGGCTGCCCCTTTGGTACAGTAAGTATCAACGAGCTTGTGGTGAACTCCTCTTCAGGCAGCTCATCCACAAGCCCACCAATCGCTCGCTGGATATTTACGAAGTTTTCCCTGGAGATCAGGATCTCCGGATAGCCATCGCACACAATAGCCATACGAATGCCCTCCCGAGGGTCTCTGGCATAGCTTGGTTGCCCAGCTTGCTTGAGCCGCTTTGCCTGCCCGCCCTCAGGAGTGCCCCGGGATGGCCTTTGGTGCTTACGTGGGCCCTGTGAGGGCGCCTTGCTCTCCGAAGATTCAGGCCCAGCTGTTCTGGGTCCATTTTTGTCGATTCCTCTTTTGTCTTCTTCTGGGTCCCAGATGTTTGGGCTCCTGCAGAATCTGTGGTTGGTTGCTTCGAGTGGTCTGAGGTCGGACGCTGTCCGAGTCCCCGGTAGGGGCCTCAGCAAGCCTGGCCTTCCTCGCTCGCTTCTAAGCAGCACCACTGCGATTCTTTCTAATGCTCTGGAGACCAAGAGTGCCGCCCTTCTCTGTCAGCACCGCAAGATTCACCAAGCTTAAACTGCTAGGGGACAAGAGTTCCTCCCAGGTGGTGGGAGTCTCTCTAACCCCATGCAAGCTTGGATTCCGCACGGTTGCCCCTTGTGGAGCCTCCAGGCTTCGGAGTTCCCCTTGACTGTAGTCCTCCTTGGAAATATTACTGGAGACCCCTACTAAGGAGCTCTCCAAGTTTTCTGATTTTTCCATTATTTATCAGTATTTATCCTGCGAGTAATGGGGGATTTATGAGGTCCACCAAGCAGAGCCCCCATACTTGGTAAGGCTAACTACATATGGGAGGTCGCCGTTAAAGGCAGACTCACCCAATGTCAGTCATCTCATAGGCACGGCACTCACACAATAGGAATGGGGAACAAGATCGCCTCTCGTAGGATGTGGCTCTTCAACGCGCACAGACGATCTTGGGTGGACAGTCGCTATGTTTGTTCGCAACTACCACTCCTGGAAAATAGGCAGGAGCCCGCCTCAGGCCGGCAGTATCGCTGCTTGGTAACACGCCGATCCGGGTACGGCCCAGCCATCTCCCCTTAACCCCGTGATTTTAACAAAATTGAGGGCATTCGTTGCTTCGAATTGTAATGTTTCTTGATGTTCTGTATTGCCTGACGATGGCGTATTCTGGCCGAAGGTTGTTGTTATCATATTCTTGCACATAATAAACATTTGTAGTTGTGATGGATGGTCCCTTCTCTATTATTATTATAATCACAACAGTACAAATGAAGATAAAAATAAGTAAATGGCCACTGTAGTTACAAAGTAACGTATATATGTTGAATGTAAAGTTATTTCGATTTCTGATTAACCTAGACGGTTGGCTGATGTTCTGGATGTAGGCATGTCTTTTTTTCGGTTGGGCATTTCTGTTTGCAGTCATTCTTCGTGCCCGTAGACAAGAATTATACTTTGAATAAGCTACGAACATCTTTCTATTCATTTCCGAACATTTTTGTTGTCTGATCTAAATCTACTTTGTATGACTTTATATTGGAGTCAACAGTAAATAACCAACTAAACTCCTGATTGATTTTAAAGACCTTTTGATCGTGTAGTGAATGCAGTACCTTTCTTATTTAAAGTTTTCTCCTTTCCATTGTCCTTATACCAGTTTTGCCCCAACCTAATGTCTGACACTTAAAGTGGTGAATGGACAAACAACAATGCGTCATTACACAGGAAAGGATAACACCTGTTTAGACCTTGCAAATGGTGCCCGTGTTTCTGACTCCACGGTTATATGAAGGTTTGTAAACAGGTTTGCAAGGAGACGGTCACAACGTGTATGAAGATGTAATAACTCATTTTGCTTGGACACACTGACAGAGGCCATAAAGCCACAAACAGGAAAAACGATATCCTTCCTCTTATTCAAAATAGTTATATCATCAGTGAAGTCTCATTGCCGACCACTACACTGACCTGCTGGGCTGGAGTACTTGTTGGTTTTATAAAACAGGATTCGAAATGTGCTAAAATTACGAAGAGATATTCCTAGCCTCAGAAAGATAATCTTTGTAGTTCTGGGTAAAGTATGAATAACAAATGTTTGTAGGTATGAGTTCAGCATGAGCAACGAATCTTGTAGATATGAGTTCAGCATGAACAACATATCTTTGTACATATGGGTACAACATGAACAACGAATTTTTGTAGATATGAGTTCAGCATGAGCAACGAATCTTTGTAAATATGAGTTCAGCATGAGCAACGAATCGTTGTAGATATGAGTTCAGCATGAACAATGAATCTTTGCAGATATGGGTACGGCATAAACAATGAATCTTTATAGATATGGGTACAGCATGAACAGTGAATTTGTGTAGTTTTGAGTGCATTATTACCAACGAAACCCTGTACTTATGAGTACGGCATGAACAACGTAACTTTGTAAAACAATGTGGACTCTGAAGAATTGTAATTATGAGTAGCGTATGAATAACGAATCTTTGTAATTATGATTTCTGTGAACAAGAAATCCTTGTAGTTGTGAATACAGTATGAACAAGGAATATTTTAGGTACAAGTGCTGTATGAACAACGAGTCTGGAAACTTCGGTTGGGATAAGAGCGCTTCATTCATTATCGCAGTTTGGCAAGTCTCTCCCACACTCTTCTCCAAGAATTTGCGAATTTTTACTGGGGTAAGCCGAGTTGTCAGATTTTACACGCTGTGGGTGGTTTCACTGGGTATGCACTGAAAAATGTTTATGCCCACCGTGTCCTTCGACAGTACTGCGAAGTGCGGCACGCAGTACGCCAGTAATGGCTTTGGAGGTATCCTCAAAAAAGGATTTGAAATGGAATCTCCACACGCAGTTCACGTATTTTTCGAACTCTTAAGATCGGTTGACGTCGCTGTAGATGCTAGTTCTATGGTGGTATGTTTAATTTGAATACTTTTCTCTTTATTTCCAGGTAAGTATTGCCGACATCCCATGCGTATTTCACATGACGTCTTTCATTACTGTAAGTACAAATTTTACAAAACTCAACTTGTGTGTAGAGAAGTTACATATAGGGTCAACCCCTTTTGTACTTTCAACTGTAATCCATGTGAACTGTGTAGAGGTCTAAACGTAGAATTCTGTCTTTATGCTGCCTCCTGACATTCAGATTCGTTTATTTTTTACTGGTACCACAAGATGATGATACACGTGAAAGGCGTCTATTCGGTAGTCGGTGTGACAGTCCATCCCGTTGGCGGAATCAGTGACATACCTTGAATATTCAGCTGGGTCTTCATTTTAAGTGTCCTTCAAGAGTCGTGTAATTTAAACGAACAAAATGCACTTTGTTAAACCAATATTTAATTTTTACGGCGCCTTCTAAAAGTTTCGAACCCCAGGTTTCATCTTCAAGAAGACGGTTTTATGACCTGGTACGTTATAATTTGTCTACATGCAAGGGTATAAGCAGTATTGTAGGTGGAAGGGTACCGAACACACACTTCCACCTACAAGACTGCATGTGTACAAGCTGTACTTTACCTGTACGTACAGCCGTCTTCCTTCGGTTTCGAAACATGTAGATGACATTGTAAAAATTAAAATATTTGTTTAACAAAGGTGCATTTTGTTGGTTTATATTATACGATTATATTGCAATGCACGGTGCAAAAATAAAATAAAATAACATAAAAGTCTTTCAAGAGCTTAAATGCATAGTTTCCGGTCGGTGGATGGTGCCTCTGAATAGCCTAGATAGCGACGGGAACTGCCTATTTGTCCCCTTGAAATTTCATCGTGCGTTATACGAGGCTAAAAGACAAAATAAATGCAAGTTGGGAAGGGGTAGGCCTGCACCACTGTGAAGTAAAAGTAGAGTGAAGCACATCAGCATTTTGATGCCGTGCTGTCTTTGAAGTTCTCTTGGTGCAAATATAAGTCTCCTGTTGCAACCAATCACTCAGCAGGTGTCACATTACTTTGAGTTAGACATTATTTTAATTTAGTTTCATTAAAAATGTTCAACCTATCCAACAGAAGCCGAGGGTGTTTTTAGATTTAGATTTTCAGTCGTGTATCACTTTCTCGGGCTGTGAGCCCGATATAAGAAAAATGGCGATTCAATTTTGGTATGATGCAAAGTCGGGTTTATGATTCGTGGATAAAAATAAAATTTGAATGCGATAAACAGATTTATTTTTTTTACTTAACGACACCGCCGCTAGTTAAGACTAGATATGGTAGGATAATAGCAAACAGTTCATTTGGAAGGGCTGGGGAAGGTAATGGCCGTAGCTTAATTGAGATATTTTCTTAGACAAACCTAAGATAACAGAACTGTATCTGTCAGAATTATCGGTGCCTCTGCCTAGATTGTAACTGGATTTCTTGCCCATACAAATCAGAAGAAGCTTTAACCGTCCTGCTCGGTAAGGCTTCATGAAACGTAGCACAGCGTCCATAAGTAGGGCTTGTTGTGCTGTAGGTCGGCAGTTATAAACTGAACGCGTGATTACTTTTTTTCCCTCGGCCAGGGAGAGTATTTGTCTTTTACATTACTAGTAGCCATGAAGTCCCTGGGGACTTATTGGGTTTCCCGATGTGCGGTTTCGTTGCACACGGTGGGGCAGATGCGTGGGGTGAAGGCTAATTCAATAAGATATGCCATCGCCTGCGGGCGGAAACGCGCTAAATAAGACGGCAACACCAGCACTCCGTGAGCTTAACAGACAGTCTCAGATCGGCGTTCTCGACCCTACACTGTTACTGAAACGGGACTTTGTTACTTCTTGTGTTCCCGGTGACTGAGAAAAGTATTAAGAATTGGAAAAGAGGAAGCCATCGTGCAGTGTTCTTTTATTTTTGGTAAAGTCTAAACTGTCTGTATTTCGCATCGCTTCTTGGATACTTGGGAATGAAGCGTCGTGAATTCGTAATCTCGGTACCGCTTGGGACTGATTGATAGCTTGGGCTATTTAACCCAAGCGGAAGGAACACAGAGTTCGGTCCAGCATGAGAATGCAATGATGATAATAACAATACTGACGTCTGAACTCTGCGGTATTAGAACCCCGAAGGCTCAAGACTGCCAATTTCAGAGTCCGACTGTGGACATGGTACAGAGCCATTTCCACGTACCTACCGCCCTCACAATAGTTCTCCGCAAGATTAATCTCCTTGCTACTCTCGCATGATCCCCATTTAATAATTGTCATTTTCCCTTGAAAATTTTCTGTACACACGTCCCCCACACATCGTAGCTGCAGTAATTATGTTACAATGTAGTAAGTATACACTTACTACACAGTGATTCGTAATATGTCGGAACTGAGACGGCGCGGTCATTGCAGTGACTAAGCCATGGGCTGGACGACCGAGGATATGTGGTTCGATTTGCGACACAGCATGAGACTTCTTTTTCCTCCAAAGCGTACACACTGATACTGGAACCCACGAAACCTCCTATTTAATCATTATCTGTAGCTGCGAAGTGGACGGAGCGTGAAGCTGACCTCTCATCTACATATTGTGTCGAGTTCAAGCACGAGTGGGACTACATCTCGACTCCTCCATACGCTTTCATGGAATGTGGAGAGACAGTTGTATTTAAGAAACGTACGTAATGTTAGTATCCATGGCGAAGACTGTCGAGAAAAAATTAATATAAGCACTTGTGCAGAGGTTTGAAAGATAATGCTTGTATTTTTAATGTCAATCGTGAGATACGCCTGCTTGATTTCAGTGTCAACTTATAAGGGTTAAAAATAATGTTTTGTTATTGAAACTGGGAGATTTTTTCCTGTAATAAATTAACAAACATATTTACCCACGTAGATGAACTCGCGCGGCGCATTTTAGCCCGTATGATTTAAAACAGCTCTGCATTTCGGTAGGTTTCCCAACGTAGCAAGGAAATTGTTACCTTTATCTTTACAATGGCCTGAATAGGGACATAGTGGGGTTTTGTGGAACTTTATCATAATCTGCGATGGCTTCACATCCCAGGAGACCACAGATGTAAAGAACGTTGGGCCCAGTCCTGGGAAATACTAGTTGTACATAATCATGCTCCGCGGGGGGGGGGGGGGGGGGGGGAAAAGGGGGGGGGGGTT
>Ga0123352_10010896_pt1 | contig 14305 bp, 9 predicted proteins | sample TergutLab28metaG_FD_89700 | JGI IMG/M metagenome (GOLD analysis project Ga0123352, IMG submission 89700) | Labiotermes labralis P1 segment gut microbial communities from Petit-Saut dam, French Guiana - Lab288 P1 | ecosystem: Host-associated > Arthropoda: Insects > Digestive system > Gut ... | reverse complement strand
TCATAACTCCGTAACCGTCCAAAATCGGACACATGTTTATATGAACTTTTTTGATCACAAAGACCTAGGAAATCACCTCCTGCAGTTATGCCCTAAAGTCGTGAAACACCCTGTATATACACGCGCGTGTGTGTGTGTGTGTATGTGTATATATATATATATAGAGAGAGAGAGAGAGGAGGGAAATGTGTATATGATTTTGGTGGGAAAATCTCAGGGAAAGAAGCCACTTTTAAGATCTAGGCATAGAAAGGAGGATTAGATTAAAGTGGATCTTAAATAAAGTAAAGAACGAGTGTGGACTGAATTCGTATGGGTAAGTAAGCTATAGAGATTAGTGGTCGACTGTTTTGAATACGGCAATGAACATTTGTGTTGCATAAAATACGAGGAGTTTGTTTATTAGCTGTACAACTGTTAACTTTCTAGAAAGACTTTACTGTGTGGTGTCAGTAAGTACAGACTTTATTCGTTTTGAGGTTTAAAATGTACATGGTAAAGAAGTAATCCTGTGTAGCAGAGTGCGCCTTGAGCAGCAAATAGCGCCTCATATAGTCAAGAAATATCCCGGATTTTATATTACCCCAGAGTTCGTTACTTTTTTCACAAGAGCCCGCCGCTTCTCCCAGTCCTGAGCAACATTAATCCAGTTTACACGCTGCCGACATATTTCTGTAAGATCTATGTTAATATTGTCCTTCCCCCTACTCCTCGGTGTGTACGTGCCACGTGCTCCACCCTTCTCATTCTCCTTTTTTTTTTTACTGTGGCACAACAGCCCCCCAGTGGGCCAAGAACTCCTCATTGTCGAGGATTCATGATCACACTCAGACACACCACCCTCGGTAGGACTCCTCTGGACGAGTGATCGGCCCATCGCAGAAGCCTCTACCCGACAACACACAACACTCACAGGAGACTGACATCCGTGCTCCCGGCGGGATTCGAACCCACAATCCTAGCTAGCTAGGGGCCGCAGAACCACGCCTTTGTCCGCGCGGCCACTGGGATCGACCCCTCCTTTTTATTCACCCTAATAATACATGTTAAGGAGTATAAATCATGAAGGGTTTTATTACGCAGTTTTCTGCGGACACGATAAAGTGCAGTCCTGCATATGAAACGTGTGCGATGGATCGCCATCCTTGTAAGATGACATCTCTAAGGTGAGTGATGATAGCCGGTAGTGGAGATTGAAAGCGCTTTTCCTGAATTGGTCGTTTGTGCAAAGTTTAATGTTGAACGCTGTATCATTGAGAGTCGTCTCCACAGGAAGAAGATACACGGGTTTAAATCTGGTGGCGAAGTTAGAACGAATGAAATAATCATACTGTATAACCCATGCATTTTGCCTTAAAGGCACATACCACCTTTCCGACTTCCTGAGTAGTTGATAATCTTTTCCGTAGTGGCTCGATAATGTCACCGGCATTATTCATGTTTCGTTTCGGGCATTAAAAAAACTTGTTGGATCACCGTGTATACTGTCCAGTCTGTTCATGCAAAACTTTCATTTCATAATCGTGATGTGTCCAGTAGATGTCGAATTGCTGGCAACGTGAAGTCTAATAATACAGAGCAACATAATGGCGCAGAAGATAAAATTCTTATTTTTGCTGTGCATCGCGGCCAGTTTTCTGTGCTTCGGTTTGACCTTAGATCGCCTTCGCACCTTCTTTCGTGTATTGTATTGTATTGTATTGTATTGTATTGTATTGTCTCCTTCACGACAAAAAATAAAATAAAATGAAGAGCTCTGCATGTCTTATCGAGCCGTGTTGTCCGGATTCAAAACTTTGTACACCAGTTAGCGGAAAGGAAATGCAGACTATACATGAGACACTAGGTATGGTTTTTGCAAGTTTTCGTACATACGAAAATTCAGTTATATGTTTTTTGTGTCGTTATTGGGCAAACACATTGTGTTTCTTTTCTCTCTCTTTCTCTCTCTCTCTGGATCCCATCAAATTTTGACGCGCCATCTCACTCGGAATCCTCATCAGCTGGATGTTTGAGGATTGTGATGTTGGATGACGAGCCCAATGCTAATTTTAAAGTTTTGCTGGATTTTTTTTATGGCTGTGAATGTGCATGTTCATTTCTGCCGGTGCATCTACTTACGAGGGTGTCAAAGTAAGTTTCAGTATTTAATTGTTGTGAAACAAACGGTTGTAACAGACTGTTAGTGTGTCGTACGTCAGTACGTGGTCCGGCAGGTATCTTGGTCAGCGCAGGAATCGCTGAGCCGGCTCGGCTTTAGTTGGAAAACGACGACCCAACTAGAGAAGTGGACAGCGGAAGAGGTACGCGCGGTTGTCCGATTCCTGTGGATACAAAACGCGACACCCGGAAACATTCACAGGCAGGTTGTGGCCGTGTATGGAGCAAATGTGATACCCGTCGAACAAATGCGGAAATGGTGGCGTGAGTGTCAGGGACGATGACAGAAGTGACCATCATCATCAAACTCCACTCACTATATAACCCTGCTTGCACCCCCTCGGGACTTTAAAGTCTTTGGAAGACGGAAGAAAAAGAATTCGTGTCAGAGGCTGGCAATTTCCATGCGACGATGCCGTCAAAGCCAAGACCCAGAAGTGGCTTCGAGAACGTCTACTCCTGCGGCCAGGGCTTTTGAAAGTCCTATCGTACCGTGTGACTTGTGTCTGAATAAGTTTGGTGACTGTGTGGAAAAATGGACTGGTGTCCAAACATAACCATATACGTTACGTGTCGCCATTTATCTGCTTTCACCTGAACTAATAGGGAAACAGTTTCTGGCTTTACATCATGCATTTGATTTACTTCGCAAATGTTTTGACAGTTAATTGAAAACTAGATCTGAAAGTAAGCATGTTTATGTGATAAACTGCTGACAGCTTGAACTGACTGTACGAAAGGAGTACTGTTCATATCTTGTAATGCAGAGCCTCAAAAAGGGTGGGACACGCCCCAGGCGTAGTACATTAAGGTGAGCCCACGCGGTCACTAACCCCCTTAGGGGTGAAGGCGCTAGCTGGAAATAACGGGGGCTCGGCACTATGTACTTCTCTGCTGGCTGTCCGGGTGGTCGGGTCCCGCCACCGGGAAGACGCGGGGATCATGAGCAAGGGAACACAGAACTATTACCCGGACACCGGGCACCACACACGAGAAATGTACAAAATGATCTATGTATATTTCTTACACTATAGTCTCTGCACAATAAGGAACAATGATGTAAGACCATAGAATTAACAAAATAAGTACAAATAACATTACAAAAAATCTAGACCTCTCGGCCTCTAGGCGCGCTGTCTGCGCACCCCAGAAAGCACAACTCTAACAATAACTGTCTTGGGGGTAACTAGCCCGTCCCCCTTCTCTCTCTGATAACGTACAAAAAATATATACAGAGACATACAGCACCGACAGTATACTCGGGCCTCTCCCTCTCGTTATGAAGTACAAAATTCATGTACAAACAAAAAACTCAATGCTGACAATATATTCGGGCCTCTCTCTCTCTCTCTCTCGTTACGACGTACAAAATTCATGTACAGAAACACTTGACACTGGCAGTAACTTAGCGAGAGCTCGTAGTCCCTTTTGCGTAGCGTACGCTGCACTGCCCGAGCATACACCAGCTCGGCTCCTCCACTGAGCGAGCTTTCTCGCTCAACGTTACGCAAACTCTGACAAACACGCGGCCCACTTAACAGTAGTTACACTGTCACAACAGGCGCTTATTCACCAGCCTGGTGACAAGTCATTCTCCTTATTACTACAACAGATCAAAAAGCCTAGTACAGAAATTACGCTCTGACACACACAGACACATGGCGAAGGTACGCGGCTCTGAGGGCTTGCCTCTGGCCCACGGGGCTGGCGTTTAGTATGAACTACCCAAAAGATCCAAATGTTTCATTACCAAGGAAACAAAACCCAAAACGGGAATTTAACTCACGCTCATACCAACTGTCGGCCCCGCTGCCAACACGTACGTCTCGGCGCTTTGAAAACTCCTCAGCTGAACGTCCGGCCAATCCTCGAAACATTCCAGTCGCTGGCACCGTGTTTCCGAAACGAAGAGCAGAGAGCAAGTCTTTTTCCTGTTCTGTCCGGGGTCAGTATTTTTTCTCCAACCGTTTACCGGCGTAACCGCCCCTAGTCCCTTTCGCTCGCCCACGGCACCCATTCACCGGTCGACAGCCCAAGGACGGAAAAACAAGACTCGAAGTCCGCTCAGCTAGGCTTCCGCCTGGCAACGACCCTTGAGACGCCTTATGGGCACGGCTCAAAGGGTGAAAAATAAAAAAAATATGGAAAGTCAAAATGTATGAAAGATGTCTATATGTGATATGTAGGGCCTATATTTTATGTTTGACAAATTTAAGAATTTTATCATTGGGGACTGGGAGAGGGGCAGTTCAGAAGCTTGCCCGAAGCCCAGAAAACCTTTTTTATGGCTCTGATTGTAATATCTCAGGTTTCTGTGGCATTGTTTTCGGATTATTGTCTTCAGGTTCACGACATGGCGTCATCCTGTCGCAGTTAGGGTACTCTCCTGTTTTCCACCTTCAACTATTAAGGGACTAGGATGACATTTTCCCACGTCCCATTTTCCTGGCCGCAGTGACTGAAAAGTCCCCTTTTCTCACATTTCTCTTCCCAGCATTTCTATTGCCCGGGGTCGGGTTGTATGCCCATTTTCCTCCCTTCCGTGGGATGATGACCATCTACCATGGATCATACCTGAATGACCTAACTGCATCCTCACCGGAAGCACTCTAACCCTGAAGGTGGAGACAGCATTTTGTTTCGAAACGTTGATATTTACTGATAAGACAGCACGGTGTTACGATCTATAAAACGTAATTGTTAATACAGTGAAACCTGTCTCAAACGGAACCTGGGCATAACGGAAATCTGCCATTAGCGGAAGGCTTTTACAATCTCGGCGATCTGGAGTCTGGAAGTTCCGAACTTCAAGCACGTGTCTGTTTTAAGGGGAACATTTGTGCGACAGAAAAGATTTCCGGTCCTTTAGACTTACGTTATTGGCAGGTTTCATTGTATCTTGTTTAGGCCTGCTAATTAATTTATATAACGTCGATTTATTAGTCCCTTGGAGTATTTGATAATTAAATGTTCTTACAATTTCCGTTGTTCACTTCCAGTTATGACGGTATTCACAAAGAACAAAATAGTATTCCACGTTACCTCGTTTCCTGTAATTAATAAAATTCCCAGCTAAGACCACCGTTGATATAGGCCTGAACAAGAAAAGTGTGGCTGAACTGTATAAACAAGGGTCTGTAAGTGGGCATAAGTAGGTGGTTGCAGTACTGACTGAAACATCTAGAATTTCTTTCCATGCTAGAGTAGCTGTGTCTTTATTAATGCATAGTCTCTCTTGTTCTCTGCTTTCTTTATGCCGATATTCGTTGAGGGCATTTCTCCTTTGTTTCTCTGCCAGCCTCACGGCGAGCTGAGGTAGGGTACACTTAAGGTATGAAACAGGAAGAGAGAAACATTAAAATCTTATAAAATGGAGAAGCTGTTTATCCAGCGAGTCTTGTATAAAGATTTCGACACGATGTTGTGTACAGGGAAGCAATATGTAGAGGAAGGGTGGAAATAAAAGTCTTTTAATAAGCCAAATTACTACTCCCTCTCCCTCCACCCGTCCTTAACCTTACGGAACAAAATATGTGTGAGCCAGACTGTTGCAGTAGCAGTACTGTTGACAGTTGTGCTGTTTCTATAGTAAAACCAGCCAGATGCACCAATGTCTCAAATTTATTTTATTTGGAGTAACACACTACATGTTTCGGACGGTCTTTTCGTCCATCATCAGGAGTTCAAGACTGTACATACAGCAACAGGCATATGTCGGACAGATACTGTCGGCAGTATCTGTTTGACATATGCCTGTTGCTGTATGTACAGTCTTTAACTCCTGATGATATGATATATGATATGATGTGATATATTTGTAAACTGCAATTGGGTGGCCACCCGGTGGCAGTAGTACAGTACACACACACACACACACACACACACAATACACAAAACAAACAATACATAGAACAACACCAAAATTTTGGAAGAGTGCGGGCCGTGCCCCGTCTTCGCGGGTTTTACCCTGGCATTTTCCTTACAACTGAGGAAAAAGCACGGATAAACCTCAGTCAGGGTAGCATGGACGGAAAGACCGTCCGAAACATGTAGAATGTTACTCCAAATAAAATAAATTTGAGACATTGATGCATCCGGTTGGTTTTACTATAGAAATATATTACGATGCACGGCCCTATGAACGTCAAAGCTGTGATGTTGTTTGGCACCCTGCTCATGATAGAAACCCCACTAAGGGTTGAAATACACCACACAACATGGGCAGGTCTACATTTGGGAGTGAAAATGTATATTTATCTTGATTTAAGGTTTAACTGGAGCTAGTATAGCGTGGTCAGTATAGTGGCTAGGCTGCGGGCTGGCGGATTTGAGGTTGGAATCCCGTCAGGCATAGGAACGTTTTCTCCAAAACGTCAAGACCCGCTCTGGGGTCCACCCAACCACCTGGTAGGTGTGTACTGGGGGCTCTTTTCCTAGGAGTAGAACATTCGGGGGGTGAAGCTAACCACTCTCATTTTGTGGAGCAATACATCCACTCCCCCCTTTACGGCTTCTTGCTTTGTACAGGGACAGTTTTACCTTTTTCAAAAGGGTGATTTTGGTTCTGAACACAGCAAGTATTGAAATGTGTTAGGTGCGTGGAGAATTTGATAAAAAGAAGGACGCACATGAAGTAATTTGACTACATCTTCATCTACTACGTCCTATATTTAACTTTATATATATATATATACACACACACACATACACATGATCTTGGCATACTGTTTCTGAAAAAAAAGGGAAAGTATAATTTCTCATAGAAGGAAATATGACTTACGTAAAGTAAATTATGTGATTATAACATTAAAACACACTCAGAAACCAAGCCATAATAAGTCGACATATGATAACCCTTAATTTTAATCCTGAGGGGAGGAAGTAGTTGAACAGAAGGTTGAAGAAACATAAAAAAAATCAAGGAGTATGAGCTGCGCTAGACATGTAGCGCGTAAGGTAAAACGAGAAATGCGTACAGATTCTTAGGCATAAACCCTGAAGGGGAAGGACCACTTGGAATATCTACACATGGTTGGGGAATAATATTAAAATGAAAGTAAGGTAGTAGGTAGGGTCGATCTACCGTAGTCGGTGTAGTGACTATGCTACCCGCTGTTCTTGCGAGGAACTGTTCGATTCATAACGGGAGCAATAGATATCTTCATCAAAGCGACCGAAATGGCTGTGGGGCTGACCCAATATTCTCTTCAGCGAATACCGTGGACTCTTTCCCCCGTGGATAAAGTGGCCGGGACGTGATGTTTACCACTCACATCCCCAATCTTCTACGGCCGAAGTTATGCATAAGTGACTGTACCTCCGCTCCTTGCATGCGTTCCCGTGGTGTGCACAGTAACTACTGAGGCAAAGGAGATTGGACTCATATGGCTCAAGTCAAGGACCAGTTGCAGGTTTTGTGCCAGCGAAACGTGAATCCCGTAAAAGGCTGGCGAAGGTTAGCTTCTCGAGAAGGACTGTGCCTTATAGGGTTGTTATCTACAATACAACAGCTAAACCTAAATTGAAATGTATTTAGGGCTGAGTTGCGAACTGGTTCAGGCACACCCGTCGTTATGCAATAGGTTACCCAACGTCCATTGCGAGCCTAATTTTGGTCAACTATACAGAGTGGCGGAAAGGTTACTTGGCACTCTGTATATAACGTGTTGCGTCTAGTGTCGAGTGACTTGGGCCACTCTGTATATGCATATGCAGTACAACCCAGTTATAAAGACGTTGGTTTATGCGATACGACGTCTGTAATGTCAGGTATTTTGTGGTACCAGTCAATTTGTCATTGCAAACCATAACGTTACACTTCTGTGTTAGAACAACACTCGTTTATAACGACACAAAATGTTATAACAGAGTTCGACTGTATACTGTAGGCCAATATATTACGCTTATTCTTTATCGTTAACACATTAAGTAAGAATGCACTGTGAAGAAATATTTTTGCATAAATGATGATGATGATAAGAAATGCGTAAGTCTGAAACTGCGTAGGTAGGGGCGTGTCTATAGTGTCGCCAAATATAGTTTTTCATTGTTCAAAGCTAACGTTTTCGCTGTGATTGACCAAGCGCAAAGCCATGAAGACATAAGAGAAAGTTAAGATACAACTCCACGCATCCCTTCCCCCGGTCATTTTACACCTGGGGAAGAAGCCCCCATTAGTCTTTGACCAGGCGACTGGGTGCAGCTCAGAGCCAAATTCATTATATTTACTTATAATTAATCGTAGGACTGAAAATATTATAACCGTTCTTGTAATTGTGCTTTTGAGTGTCATTTTTACGGATCAGTGTGTACTGCAGGCAGCCTCTGTTATGGAGGCTTAAAGAAACGTCTTTCCTCCTCTCTGTTATAAGAACCTAAGTTCCCACAAATTTCCAAGCACAATCGATTTTTGTAGCAGCGCTTTCCTTTGACGACCGATCTTGTCAGGAGATGAAAAGACGTTTCCCACAGCAGTTCAACACAATACAAAAGTATTTGCGCGACAATTTTCCTGTACTACTAGGTTCTTTTGTTTTAGTAGTGTTTTAACGTACAGTAGTTGAAGTTGCAATATATATATTTTTTTTTTTTGCACAAAGGATGGAGCAGCGGTTTTTAGTGACACGTATAGCCTCTGGGTTTGATTCATAATTGTGTTAGACGGCTTTGTTTTTCATTTGAATGGCAAGTGAAGGGGAGGTAGCTTATTGTCTGTGTATTGAGTGCTGTAGGCTGTATCGTTTGGCGACATTTGTGGTTGCGAACGAAACCTTTGTATCGTCAGTTATTTCCTTCTTCAATTCTGAGTCGTTTCTTTCTTTTTTAAGGACCATACTGTGTTTCATGTCGGAAGTTTGGAGTTGTTAAGGAGGCGGGGTAGTTATGAAGAATAAAGTGTTTCTTTTCTCTTCTTAAATGAATATTTAGCACGAAGATGGTAGCTTGGTGCTGTACACGTGCTCTTTGTAAGCCTGCAGTATTCTGAAGAAACAAGGGAAGTTTTGAGAGGTGGGGTTTTGGCGTGTAAGCAGTTGGATTATAAAATATTCCGTAATATTGGCAGGTCAGGAGTTTAGTTTGGTAGATTTTGTGTAGGTACTTAAACAATTTGTAACTTAATTTTATTAAAGGGCTCCGTGATAGATTTGTCGATATAGAGACAAGGCTACCGGCTGGGCAACCGAGTAATCGTGGTTCGATTCCTGACAGGGTCAGCACACTTCTCTTCGCCATAGCTGGGGCCCACCCAGCGTCATATTAGATACGTAACGGCGGCTAGTTTCCCTTGGGGTAGAATGTTCGGGATTATATACCTTCTTATGGGGCAGACGGTAAGAATGTGTGGAGTCACACCTCCAGTCTGTTTCTTAATGGCGTGTACTGGGAGAGCTTTTTTTTTTCTGATTAAAGCGACGAGCATATGTATATAGCTTTCTCGCCCCTACACATATTTGGGAGGTACTTGGTTCAAATCTCTGTCCAGATTCATCCATTCTGAGATTTTTCTTGGTTTTATCAATGCCCAGTTCCTGCTAGTACTTTAAAATAGGTCTGGACTCATTTATTCCGCGTAGCAAAGTAAGCTGTGTCGTGATGCAATCGACATTCATAATTTTCTTCCAATCTAGTTGGACATTACATAAACTTTTAAGTTGAAGCAGCTTCGTTAAATAACATTTTAATTTATATTTTGGTGTCGTTTCTCACGACACACTATTAAAAGTTGAGAAACTATACTATAACAATTGTAAAGTAAGTTTAATTACAAACGTTTACGTGAAATGATTAATCCAAGGTGATAATCGACCATAGATGGACATATTATAAGTAATTCTTTGAAGTCACAGTGGTTTAATTGTAGGACAGCACGGACGATATTCCGGACGGGCAGATGACAGTTGAGAGGTCGAGTATTAGGTGGGTGAGCACTGAAAAGCAATCCCTTTACAGGCCTGGACAGGCCCAGAGGGTTCCAGGAGATTGATTCTTTCAGATTTCCGGGCAGTCGGCATATGAAGGTGGTAAGGTTGTCATCCCTGCGCACCAGCTGCCTTTACCCCCCAGGATGTATTCCTGGTACTCGTTTCTGTTAGAATATGAGTTGACGCCAGGGCCATAGTGCAGCCGGAAGGATTAAGTCAGTAAATTCCAATGACTTCATTGGGAATGGCAACCTCTTTGCTTGTAGCGCAGTGCCTCAACCAACTGCGCCAACGCGTGCCCCAGGTGGGTGAGCGGCAGGCTTGATTAACCTACGAAGAGGCAAAACAAACAAGTTTTTTTTTTTTTTGATATTCCAAATTCGGTACAACGTATTCCAAAACTCGTCACTGGATCGAATTTTGTTGACCCCATTTAGAAAAATTGACATTTTCACAGTGGCGAAAATTCATATTACGCTCTTCGTGGTTATGACACCGTGCACTCTTTTTGGTACCGACATTTCGGATGTAAATACTGCCCCCATCTTCATGGATCTTCGTCGATATGGGAACCTGAAATCAGATAGGTGTGTATGTAACCTCTGTGGGGAATCAACACATGTTGACTTCGTTACACGTTCTTATAATAAATACATTTTTTAAAAAATTACTTAATTATTTTATTTTTCGACTTTTTTAAAGTAAGTTTTTTTGTTTCGTGGCGTTCCGCCTATAGTTTGCCTGTTTTTTTCCCCAACGTATTTCACCGATAACAAACGCCATTTGATACAGAACTATCGTGCTTGCCGTCGCTCCGTTGCTACTACAATACAAGAACTTTATTCCCCCTTGTATTATACATAAACCCACGCTGGTCGTAGGATGCAGCAGTCAATGCGTCAGGAAAACGGACGCGTGCAAACATGAAGTCAAACATCTCGGTACTGCGCGTTACGAGTGGTGTGAACCGCTACATAAGCAACTTAGACAGAACCGACGTGTAGGGCGAAGAGTCCGTTTATTCGGTGACGAATTTTTGATTTGGAGAATAAACTATTTAAAAAAAAAATAAGAGAAATAAAAATGAATTATCGTGATTGCAGTTTTTTTTTTAAAGGAAAGTGTATAGAAGAATTTTAGGCCCAGTATATGACAGTGAAAGTGCCGTGCTACAAATCGGAAGGTCGCTGGTTCGATCCCAGCTGGTGTTATTGGAATTTTTCATTGACATAAAATCTTTCCGATCGCACTTTGGCCATGGGGGGTCACTCAGCCTCTAACAGAAACGAGTACCAGGAGCATTTCCAGCTAGTAAAGGCGGCCGGTGCCTAAGGCTGACAACCTTACCATCATCCTGTGCCGTTGTCATGATATCTGGGAACCTTAACATTGAAGTTTTTAGAAGTATTGTAGCGCGGGAACTAATCACTGGTTGAAGCAAAATTAAGATTCCTTGAAAATGAAACAAATTCATTTTATAATCAACCCTGTGAACCGTAGGAGTTACTTTATGTATGTTGCAACTCGGTTGAACATTAAAAAAATCCTACATTCTTACCACAGAGTGCATGTATGCGTTTCATATGGTTTTCAGAGCAAACGGCGATTATTGATCTGTGTAACATTTAGTTGGCAGGATTTTATAACCTAGACGGGGTGCGTTTACTGTGCGGTACGAACTATTTTTGTAAATACAGTTCACTTTACAGCTTATCTTTAAAGGGTACAAGTATGATCGATTAGCTGTAATTAATAAGTGTGCTGAAAATTTCAGTAAAAGCTTTAATCACCATATTTAAGTCTAACAAGAACAGAACGTTGTACAGTAAAACAATTCGCCAATAATGTGTACGATATTGTTTCGCAAGCCAGTTGGCAGCATATTGCGGGCCAGCCGGATGTGGCCCGCGGGCCGCTAATTGAATGAACTGCTATATGCCATTACTGAGAACCAAATATAAATCCCAAGATATTGTGACCGTAATAAAGATTCGAAGATTAGAGTGGCTTGGACACGTAAATAGAATGAATGAGACCGGGTCTGTAAAGGAAGATTTTTGAAGGAAAACTAGAAGGAAGAAGAGGTAGAGGATGACCCAGACTCAGGTGGATAAACGATGTGGAAGACGATTTAAGGAAGCTAGGTGTGAAACGATGGAGAACGAAAGCATTGAATAGAGAGGAATGGGTATCAATTACAAGGGAAGCCAAGGCCAAACCGAAAGGGCCGTAGCGCTATAGGAAGAATAATAAGAAGAAGAAGCTATATGCCATTAGATTTTTTAAACTGTGGACATAAAGAGAGCAATAACGATGGTCAGTGGTATGGCAGTAGCTTCAGGCGGTTCTCATATCGGAGCCTTCCAGAAAACAGTAAGGATACTGTCGAAGTACTCTTTTTATTTCTCTTCTTATTCTTTTCTTACCTTGCCTTCTCTTTAAATCTCATTATCTGATTGAACTGGTTTATAGTTCTCATAAAATTAACACTACTACCGGCGACGCTTTATTACAGGCTGCGCCCCTAGAAGCCCGACATTGCATCAGATATTCCGTCGGAAGATGTAGGCTCGCCATCTGGCGTGGAATTCCTGAACAGCCGTGGCGGCATAGCTTCGGTAGCTCTGTTGGTACTACACCATGATTTATTTCCAACAATAGGCAGTATATAAGAGAGGTTAGCAGGACTCTGAATGTTCTTGTTGGAGTCTTCTGAGCTTTAAATTTGCTTGCAGGGGTATAGTCTTAAATGTTAAGGGAAGAGGCTCTTAGAAAGATTTAGGCCTACAGTATAGAGCCATAGAGAAGTAGGATACGAAAGGTGTGGTCTGGGTTTATGTGGTTCGTTCAGGATAGGCTCGTGTGAACCTAATGAAGTTGAAGTTTCGACGCCCTAAAGGTACGGGAAATTTCTTTGTTAATTAGGTGGGTTTTAGTTTTTCAAGGAATGCTGGTTGGAGTGTGTTCGCAAAACCGAGTCGGTATATGTAGACTTATTCCCATTTGGAGTGGATTTACGTATCTTTTAAAAACATATATATATTTTTTCGATACATTGACTTTTACATTGATGTTTTCAGTTTACAACACAGATACTATAGCTGGACAATTAAAACGTATTTCCTGTCAATGTCATGAAATGTATATACAGACCCAGACGCGCGTCTGTCGAATATTGCGCATCTCCATCGACGATGTTTTCATTTACCCTCAGGGTATTTTGTTGTGTTGCCGTTTGTACGGCGGAGTTTTCAAATCTTGAATAATATCAAGATTTAATTTGTACTGACAGGAGAAACACGACGCCAGAAGTACCACCGGAGTTCCGTGTGTATGGGCAGTGTTCACATAAAAGCTGGATAATTAGTCTTAGTAATTAACCAACTTAATGCACAAATTCTTGTTTTATAAGAAGTTTATTATATGCCTCTACATGTTTCGAGCTCCATGTGCTCATCATCAGGGGTCAGAATTGTATTATACAGCATCTGGTATCATCACACTGTGTAGGTGGCCGTCCGGTGCACAGGTTGAGAGAGGACTGTGCACCGGGCGGCCACCTACAAGTGTGATGATATCAGATGCTGTATAATACAATTTTGACCTCCTGATGATGAACACAGTAGTGCTCGAAACATGTAGAGGCATATAATAAACTTATTATAAAACAAGAATTTGTGCATTAAGTTGGTTAATTACTAAGATTATACTGAGATGCACGGTCAGCAAAACTTAAAAAAAATGGATAATTAGGTTTAGTTTTACTTATGCTGTTTTTAGGCGCGTTCGCAAAATTGCGAAAAGCGACTGTTAGCTTCGTCATATTTGTCCGTCTGCCTGCCCGCATGGAACAACTCGGCTCCCACTCACGGATTCTAATGACATTTTTTATGTGTGCACTTTTCGAAAGTCTGTCGAAAAGAATCACGTTTCATTAAAATCTGACAAGAATAACTGGCACGTTACATGACGACAAGTATGCAGTTTTGATCATAACTGTTTCAGTTCCTCTTAGAATGAGAAAGTTTCAGACATAAGTTGTACAGAAAAAAGAAACACACATTTTATGATCATTTTCTCTACCCCCTCCCCCCCCCCGCCCCCCCCCCCCACTATTGTTTTAGTTTAAATAAGTTGCTGACAGACGCGAAGCCAAACAACAACAAAAAAAAAAACCACACACTCTCACTGTTCTAGGAAAGCAAAACAAAAAAAACAACCAC
>Ga0123352_10010895_pt1 | contig 14305 bp, 15 predicted proteins | sample TergutLab28metaG_FD_89700 | JGI IMG/M metagenome (GOLD analysis project Ga0123352, IMG submission 89700) | Labiotermes labralis P1 segment gut microbial communities from Petit-Saut dam, French Guiana - Lab288 P1 | ecosystem: Host-associated > Arthropoda: Insects > Digestive system > Gut ... | reverse complement strand
TGCCGGTCGCCACGGCGAGCACCTCGGCGATCAGCTCCTCGTCGACCTCCGCGACCTCGTCCATGTCGCCCGCGCGCCAGGCCTTCTCGCGCTCGGCCTTCTTCAGGATGAGCTGCTTCTCCTCGTCGCGCAGGCGCGCGGCGGCCTCGAAGTCCTGGCCGTCGATGGCGGCCTCCTTGCGCTGCCGCACGTCGGAGATCTTCTCGTCGTACTCGCGCAGGTCGGCGGGCGCCGTCATCCGGCGGATCCGCAGCCGCGAGCCGGCCTCGTCGATCAGGTCGATGGCCTTGTCCGGCAGGAACCGGTCGGAGATGTAGCGGTCGGCCAGCGTCGCCGCGGAGACCAGCGCCTCGTCGGTGATGGTGACTCGGTGGTGGGCCTCGTAGCGGTCGCGGATGCCCTTGAGCATCTCGATCGTGTCCGCGATCGACGGCTCGGGCACCTGGATCGGCTGGAAGCGGCGCTCGAGCGCGGCATCCTTCTCGAGGTACTTGCGGTACTCGTCCAGCGTGGTGGCGCCGATGGTCTGCAGCTCGCCGCGGGCCAGCATCGGCTTGAGGATCGAGGCCGCGTCGATCGCGCCCTCGGCCGCGCCGGCGCCGACGAGGGTGTGGATCTCGTCGATGAACAGCACGATGTCGCCGCGGGTCTTGATCTCCTTGAGGACCTTCTTGAGGCGCTCCTCGAAGTCACCGCGGTAGCGCGAGCCGGCGACCAGCGCACCCAGGTCGAGGGTGTAGATCTGCTTGTCCTTGAGCGTCTCGGGGACGTTGCCCTTGACGATGTCCTGGGCCAGGCCCTCGACGATCGAGGTCTTGCCGACGCCGGGCTCGCCGATGAGGACAGGGTTGTTCTTGGTACGCCGCGACAGCACCTGCATCACGCGCTCGATCTGCTGGTGGCGCCCGATGATCGGGTCGAGCTTGCCCTCGCGGGCGTCCTGGGTGAGGTTGCGGCCGAACTGGTCGAGCACCAGGCTCGACGAGGGGGCGTCGGCGCCCGCACCCGCGGTGGCGCCGGCGGTCTGCTGGCCGCCCTCCTTGCCCTGGAAGCCGGAGAGGAGCTGGATGACCTGCTGGCGGACCCGGTTGAGGTCGGCGCCGAGCTTCTGCAGCACCTGGGCGGCGACGCCCTCGCCCTCGCGGATCAGGCCGAGCAGGATGTGCTCGGTGCCGATGTAGGAGTGGCCGAGCTGCAGCGCCTCGCGCAGGGACAGCTCGAGGACCTTCTTGGCGCGCGGGGTGAAGGGGATGTGGCCGCTGGGGGCCTGCTGGCCCTGGCCGATGATCTCCTCGACCTGCGCGCGGACCGCCTCCAGCGAGATGTCCAGCGACTCCAGCGCCTTCGCGGCGACGCCCTCGCCCTCGTGGATCAGGCCGAGCAGGATGTGCTCGGTGCCGATGTAGTTGTGCGAGAGCATGCGGGCCTCTTCCTGGGCCAGCACAACGACGCGTCGGGCTCGGTCGGTGAACCGCTCGAACATATTCGCTCCTCCAGACTCCGGGGTCACACAGGGTCAAACCCCGCGCCCAGCCTACGCGTTCCCGCACGCACCGAAATCTCGTCCGCTAGGAGCGAACAAGCCCGTGCTCGTAGGCGTAGACGACCACCTGGATGCGGTCACGCAGCCCGAGCTTGCGCAGCACCTCCCCGACGTGGGACTTCACGGTCTCGACGCCGACGTGGAGATCCCCGGCGATCTCGGCGTTGGACCGACCGCGGGCGAGCTCGAGCAGCACCTCCCGCTCCCGCGGGCTGAGATCACCGGCGGCCGGCGGCTCGGGCCGCGACCACGACTGGCCGTCGAACTGTGCCGCGACCAGGCGCCGACTGGCGGCCGGGCGAGCAGCATCGCGCCGTCGGCGACCATCCGCACCGCCTCGACCAGGCGCTCGGCCGTCACGTCCTTGAGCAGGAAGCCCGAGGCACCGGCGCGGATCGCGTCGTACACGTAGGCGTCGAGGTCGAAGGTGGTCAGCATCAGGACCCGCGTCGGATGGTCCGCGGTGATCAGGCGGGCGGCCTCGATGCCGTCCATGACGGGCATCCGGATGTCCGTGAGCGCGATGTCGGGGCGAGTGCGCTCGACCAGACCCACCAGGGCCTGCCCGTCGGGCGCCGTACCGACGACCTCGAGGTCGGGTTGGGCGTCCAGCAGTGCGGCGAACCCGGCGCAGATCACCGGCTGGTCGTCGGCGACCACGACGGTGGTCACGCGACGTCCTCCGTCGCCGTCTGCGGGAGGGTCGCCTCGACCACGAAGCTCCCGTTCTCCCGACCCGCGCGGAACCGGCCGCCGAGCGCCTCTACCCGCTCGCGCATGCCGACCAGGCCGTGTCCGCCGATGTTCGCGGCGGCGGCACCCCCGTTGACCACCCGGACCGAGAGCAGCCGGCCGGTCGCCGCCAGCTCGACCTCGACCTGCTCCCCGGGAGCGTGCCGCCGCGCGTTGGTCAGCGCCTCCTGCACCAGCCGGTACGCCGCATAGCCCGCGCCCACCGAGACCTGGGCCGACGTCTCCCCCTGCAACCGCACGTCGACACCCGCCGCCCGGCTGCGCTCGACGAGCGCGGAGATGTCGGACCAGGTCGGCTGCGGCGCCCGCTCCGCGTCACCGGCGCGGCCCAGGATGCCGAGCACGCCGCGCAGCTCGTCGAGCGCCATTCGCGCATCGGCGGCGATGTCGCCGAGCACCCGCCTGCCGACTTCGCCGATCTCCGGGTCCGTGTACGGCGCCGTCTCGGCGCGCACCGCGATCAGCGAGACGTGGTGGGCGACCACGTCGTGCAGGTCGCGGGCCAGCCGAGCCCGCTCGGCGACCACCGCGGCCTGCCCCTCGACCTCGCCCGCCCGGGCCTGCAGCGCCCGCCGCTCCTCCTCGCGGAGCGCCGAGCGGCGCAGCAGCAGGGCGCCGCCGAGGACGAGGAGGAAGACGACGGTGTAGACGGTGCCGAGCTGTGCGGCCTGGCCGTGGTCGAGGATCTGCACGTCGGCGTCGAACGGCGCGGCCAGCCTCTGCCGGCTCTCGACCCACCACCACGCCAGCCCGATGCCGCTCAGCACGGCGGCGGCGGCGGCGAGCGGTCGTCGCCAGGACGCCGCCACAGCGACGCATCCGACGGCGACGAACATCCCGAAGTCGAAGCCCACCCCGTCGGGGTCGAGCAGCGTGACGGCGACAGGTGCGATCGCGATGCAGAGACCGAACCACGTCCAGCGGAGCGCGAGCAGGGGCGCCGAGACCATGATCAGCCCGAGCGTCACGCCGAGCAGCGACGCTCCTGCTCCCCACAACGGCCGGGGCACCGTCTCCGCCGCCTGGAACACGAACCACGGGACCCAGCGCGCCGTCGCGAAGCAGACCAGCACGGCAAGACAGCCGACGACGACCGCGAGCCAGTAGCTGGCCGGGATGCGCCGATCATGGGGCGCGAGCAGCTTGTTCATGCGACAAGAATCCGATCTACCGGCCGCTGCCACCACCCGCGCAGGAGCGATTCACGCCTCCCCCTCGCGAGGGAGCGACCGCGCCGGGCCGAGCGAGCCGTCGCCGACGGTCCGACCGCCGGCGACGAGGAACCAGGCGACGGAGGGAGCGACCGCGGCGACGCGCTCGCGCCGATGGATCAGTGGGCCTTGTCGTACGCCTCGCGGACGTCGGCGGGGATGCGGCCGCGCTCGGGGACCGCGTGTCCGTTGGCCTTGGCCCACTCGCGGACCTCCTTGGCGGTGGCGCCGCCGGCCGCGACAGGCCGGGTGGTACGACGCGAGCCGCCGCGGCTGACCTTCCTCGCGTGACCGACGTACGACGCCAGGGCGTCGCGCAGCTGCGAGGCGTGCTTGTCGTTGAGGTCGATCTCGTAGGAGGCGCCGTCGAGGCCGAAGCTGACCGTCTGGCTGGCATCACTCCCGTCGATGTCGTCGACCAGGATGATGTTCACCTTTTGCGCCATGAATGATCAGCTCTCGATATCGGGGATGGTTCGTGACGGAATTCTGTGGTGATTCCGTGCAGCCGATAGTGCCACATTGAGCCGATCAATGAAATGGAGCGGAAATCGCATTCCTTAATCGCGGGCGTTGCGCGCGAATACCTTCGCCAGGCCCTCGAGGGTCAGCCACGGTCGGTGGGCGGTGAAGCAGGAGCACTCGTCGACGACGAGGTCGGCCAGGTATCCGGTGGAGATCACCGCGACGTCCTCGGGCGCGACGCCGAGCTCGCCGACCACCCGGGCGACCATGCCCTCGACCAGGCTCGCGACGCCGAAGACGATGCCGGACTGCAGGGCCTGCACGGTGTTCTTGCCGATCACGCCCTTCGGCCGGACCAGCTCGACCTGGCGCAGCTGGGCGCCGGCACGGCTGAGCGCGGCGATCGAGACCTCGATCCCGGGCGTGATCGCGCCGCCGACGTACCTGCCGTGGGCGTCGATGACGTCGAAGGTGGTTGCGGTGGAGCCGAAATCGACGACGACCGCCGGCCGCGCGATATCGCTGGCCGCGAGCGCATTCACGACGCGGTCGGTGCCGACCTCCAGCGGATTGTCGACCTGAATGGCGATGCCGGTGCGAACACCGGGCTCGACGATGACCGAACGGAGGTCGCCGAAGTGGCGGGCGAGCATCTCGCGCCATTCGTTGAGCACCGAGGGCACGGTGCAGCAGGCGGCGATGCCGTCGACCTCGTCCAGGACCTCGCCGAGCACCCCGCGCAGCACGACCGCCCACTCGTCGGCGGTCCGACGCGCGTCGGTCGAGACCCGCCAGTGGGCGCTGACGCGTCCGTCGGAGACCAGCCCCAGCACGGTGTGCGCGTTGCCGATGTCGGCGGCGAGGAGGGCCACCTCAGGCCGTCCGGAAGTCCAGGCCGAGGTCGAAGACCTTGACCGAGTGGGTGAGGGCACCGACCGAGATGAAGTCGACGCCGGTCAGCGCGACCTCGCGTGCCCGCTCGAGCGTCAGGCCGCCGGAGGCCTCCAGGGTCGCGTCGGGCGACAGCTCGTCGCGGATGCCGACCGCCTCGGTCATCTCCGCGCTGCTCATGTTGTCCAGCAGCACCTCGGTGCAGCCCGCGGCCAGCACGTCGCGCAGCTCGTCCAGGTCCATCACCTCCACCTCGACCCGCAGGCCGGGGTTGGCCGCGACCACGGCCTTGTACGCCGGCACGACTCCCCCTGCCGCGACCGCGTGGTTGTCCTTGACCATCGCCCGGTCGACCAGGCTGAACCGGTGGTTGACGCCCCCGCCGCAGCGCACGGCGTACTTCTGCAGGGCGCGCCAGCCCGGCAGCGTCTTGCGGGTGTCGAGGACGCGGGCCCGGGTCCCGGTGAGCGCCTCGACCCAGTGGGAGGTCGCCGTCGCGACGCCGGACAGGTGCGAGGCGAAGTTGAGGGCGGTGCGCTCGGCGGTCAGCACCCCGCGGACCGGCCCCGCGGCGGTGAGCACGACGTCGCCGGGCCGCACGTGGGTGCCGTCCGCGACCCGCCCCGACAGCTCGACGGTGTCGCCGAGCGCGTAGCGGAACGCCAGCTCGGCGATCGCCAGGCCGGCGACGACACCCGGCTCGCGGGCGGCGAAGTCGGCGACCGCGACCCCCATGTCCGGCATCGCCGCGCTGGTGACGTCGTCGCCGCCGGGCAGGTCCTCCTCGAACGCGAGCACCACGTGCTCGTAGACCGCCGCCGGGTCGAGGCCGGCCTCGCGGATCTCCTCGCGGAGGGCGGCCGGCAGCTCGTCGTACGGCGTCCTGGCGATGCCGGCCATCAGTCGTCTCCGTCCGTAGGGGCTGCTGGGCTGAACGCGACCGAGGTGAGTCCGTCGGCCATCTGCACGTCGAAGTGGCCGGCCCAGCGGGTGTCGTCGCGCTCGGGGAAGTCCTCGCGCCAGTGCGAGCCGCGAGTCTCCTCGCGGAGGAGCGCGGCGGCGGTGAGGGCGCTGCTGATGGTGACCAGGTTCGTGGCCTCCCAGGCATCCTGGCCGACCTCGTCGGCCGTCACGCCGGCGAGCTTGTCGAGCACGGCCGCCGCCTCGGTGAGGCCGGGGGCGTTGCGCAGCACGCCGACCTTGCCGCTCATGGTGGCCTGCAGGTCGCGTCGTACGGCACCGGAGACCAGGCCGGGCACGCGCTGGTCGGCGACGGGCTCGGTCCACGGACGCAGCTCGCCGGGCAGCACCTTGGCGATGCGCCGGGAGAAGACCAGGCCCTCGAGCAGCGAGTTCGAGGCCAGCCGGTTGGCGCCGTGGACACCGGAGCAGGCGACCTCGCCGGTGGCGTACAGGCCAGGGATGCCGGTGCGTCCGTGCAGATCGGTGGCGACGCCACCGGACGCGTAGTGGCAGGCAGGCGCGACCGGGATCAGGTCGGTGACCGGGTCGATGCCGTGGCGACGAGCAGTGGAGAGGATCGTCGGGAAGCGGCGGGCCCAGAATCTGGTGACGCTCGCTTCGCGAGCTCCTCGATCACCGTCGTGGCTCGCTCCGCTCGCGTCGGCGCCGAGGTGACGGGCGTCGAGCCACATGTGCGGCCGGCCCGTCTCGAGCATCCGCTTCATGATCGCCTTCGCTACGACGTCGCGCGGTGCGAGGTCGGCCAGCTCGTGCACGCCCTGCATGAACCGGTTGCCCTCGTCGTCGACGAGGAACGCGCCCTCGCCACGGACGGCCTCGGAGATGAGCGGCTGCTGGCCGTGGGAGTCGGGGCCGAGGTACATCACCGTCGGGTGGAACTGCACGAACTCCAGGTCCCGGAGCCGCGCGCCCGCCCGGAGCGCGACGGCCATGCCGTCACCGGTCGACACTGCCGGGTTGGTCGTCTGCGAGAACACCTGGCCCAGCCCGCCGCTGGCCAGCACCACCGCGCGGCAGTGGACCGCGCCGACGCCGTCGCGCTGACCCTCGCCCATGACGTGCAGCGTGAGCCCGCTGACGCCGCCGTCGGCGCCGAGCAGGAGGTCGACGGCCAGGGCGTGCTCGACGACCTCGATCTGCGGCGCGTCGGCGACCGACTGCATGAGCGCGCGCTGGATCTCCGCGCCCGTCGCGTCGCCGCCGGCGTGCGCGATGCGGTCGCGGTGGTGGCCGCCCTCGCGGGTGAGCGAGAGGTCGCCGGCTGCGTCGAGATCGAAGTTGGTGCCTCGCTTGAGCAGGTAGCGCACGGCCTTCGGGCCCTCGTTGACGAGGACCCGCACCGCCTCCGCGTCGCAGACGCCCGCACCGGCGACGAGGGTGTCGCGCTCGTGCTCGGCCGGGCTGTCGCCGGGGCCGAGAGCCGCAGCGATGCCGCCCTGCGCCCACTGCGTGGATCCCGCGTTCAGCACGTCCTTGGTCACCAGCAGGACCTTGCCGACCTTCTTGCGCAGCCGCAGCGCGGCGGTCAGGCCGGCCATGCCGGAGCCGACCACCACGACGTCGGCGCGGGTGGTCCAACCCGGCTCGGGCGCGATGAGCCGACCGGGGAGCCGGACGGCGTCGGTGGTCACGCGAGGCACCGTGGGCACTGGCGCAGGCTAGCGGGCGCCGGCGGCGGTGGCGTCGCCGCGCTCGAGGGAGTCGTCGCCGAAGGTCTCGGCGGGGTCGAAGCCGGTCGCCATGATCTGGTTGTCCCCGTCGACGAAGACGACGTGCGGCTTGAGCTCGCGGGCCTCCTCGGTGGTCATCTGGCCGTAGCCGATGAGGATCACCAGGTCGCCCGGGTGCACGAGGTGGGCCGCCGCGCCGTTGATGCCGATCACGCCGGACCCGCGCTCGCCCGCGATGGTGTACGTCTCGAGCCGGGCGCCGTTGGTGATGTCGACGATGTGCACGAGCTCGCCGGCCAGCAGGTCGGCGGCGTCGAGGAGGTCCTCGTCGACGGTCACCGAGCCGACGTAGTGGAGGTCCGCCTGGGTCACGGTCGCCCGGTGGATCTTGGAGGTCATCATGGTGCGCAGCATCGGAGGGTCCCTTCGGGAGATGCGTCAGAACTGCAGGGGAAGGTTGTCGATGAGCCTGGTCGTCCCGACCCGGGCCGCGATCAGGGCACGGCCCTCGGTGCCGGGCTCGGGCCGCTCGGCGAGCTCGCCGAGGTCGGCACGGGTCAGCGCGAGGTAGTCGAGCCGCACCCCCGGCTCGCCCGCCAGCACGTCGAGCGCGGCGGCACGAGCCGCCTCCACGCCGTACGACGCCCGCTGCTGCGCCGCGCCCAGCGCCCGGTTGAGGGCGAGGGCCCGGACCCGCTCGTCGGCGGACAGGTAGCGGTTGCGGCTGGAGCGGGCGAGGCCGTCGGGGTCGCGGTCGGTCGGCGCGCCGACGACGTCGACGCGCAGGCAGAGGTCGTCGACCAGGCGCCTGATCAGGGCGAGCTGCTGGTAGTCCTTCTCGCCGAACACGGCGACGTCGGGGCGGACCAGCCCGAACAGCTTGGCGACGACGGTCAGGACCCCGCGGAAGTGGCCCGGCCTGCTCGCACCCTCGAGGATGTCGGCGGTCGCGCCGGGGTGGACGCTCACCGGGTCGCCGGTCAGCGCGTGAGGCACTCCGGTCGGGTACATCTCCTCCACGGCGGGTGCGAGCACCACGTCGACACCCTCGCGTGCGCAGACCTCGAGATCGGCCTCGAGGTCGCGGGGGTAGCGGTCGAAGTCCTCGTCGGGCCCGAACTGCAGGGGGTTGACGAAGACCGAGACCACCAGGGTCGCGTCGGCGCCGACGCGCTCTCGCGCCAGCCGCACCAACGAGGCGTGGCCGTCGTGCAGCGCGCCCATCGTCGGCACCAGCGCGACCGGACGGGAGCGGTCGAGCACCCCGTCGAGCTCGGCGCGGGTGCGCACGACCGTGGGCGTGTGCCGCAGGGTCTCGGGGGCGGTGCCGGCCGGAGCGGTCACCGGGTCCCCGCAGGGGCGCGTCGTGTGGCCGCGTCGAGGGCGGCGGCGATGCGGCGGGCGCGGATCGGGAGCACCCGGCCGTCGGTGACGGCGCGGTCGAGGGTGGCCCGCCCCAGCGCGACGTACGACGGAAGCGTGTCGGGGCTGGTGCGCGCGATCTCCTGGAGGTGCGCGGTGACGGTCTTGACGTCGCCGCGGACGATCGGCCCGGTCAGTGCTGCGTCGCCGTGGGCGAGCGCGTTGTCGAGCGCGGCCTCGAGCAGCGGGCGGAGCGTGCCGGCGGTGTCGTCGACGCCGGCGGCGGCGAGGAGGCCCATCGCCTCGCTGACGAGGGTGACGAGGTGGTTCGCGCCGTGCGCGAGGCCCGCGTGGTAGAGCGTGCGCATCTCCTCGGGCACCCAGGTCGGGCTGCCGCCGAGGTCGCGGACGAGCGACTCCGCGAGGTCGCACTCGAGCGGACCCGCGGTCAGACCGAAGACGCAGCCGTGGAGGCGCTCGAGGTCGACGGCCGTGCCGGTGAAGGTCATCGCGGGGTGGAGGGCGATCACGCGGGCACCGACGCGGGCGGCCGGCTCGAGGATCGCGAGGCCGTGGGCGCCGGAGGTGTGGGCGACGTGCTGACCGGGGCGGATCGCGCCGCTGTCGGCGAGCATCGTCACGACGTTGGACAGCATGTCGTCGGGCACGGTCAGCAGCAACAGGTCCGCGGAGCGCGAGACCGCGCTCGGCTTGTCGATCGCCACGCCGGGCAGCAGCTCGGCCGCTCGGGCGCGGGACGCGTCGGACTCACCTGCGACGGCGACGATGTGGTGGCCCGCGGCGCGCAGGGCGGCCGCCAGGACGGCGCCGACCCGACCGGCGCCGACGACACCGACGCGCAGGGGTGGGCGCAGGGCACTGCTGGTGGACATCTCGAACCTCTCGTTCCAATCCCTCCGACCACCGGCCCGGAGTCTCGGGACAGTCGCTGCGCGACTTCCTCGACCACCGGGACGGCCGGGGTGGGTACCGGACGTCTGCTCGTTGCTGAACACGTCGAGGGTATGCCTACCCATCTCGGCGCGGTACCTGTCGGGCATGTGACCCGGGCGACACCGCCACGGCGCACCGTAGGGTTCGCACGTGCGATTCGGTCGGCGCAGCTCCCCGCTCGTGAGCGTCGTCGTGCCGGCGTACGACGTGGCGGCGTACCTGCCGGCCTGCCTGGACAGCTTGCTCGCGCAGACCCACCGCGAGCTCGAGGTGGTCGTGGTCGACGACGGGTCGCCCGACGAGTCCGGCGCCGTCGCGGACGAGTACGCCGCCCGCGACCCGCGTGTCACGGTGCTGCACCAGGCCAACCGTGGGCTCGGCGGCGCGCGCAACGCGGGCGCGGAGCGGGCGAGCGGCGACTTCCTGGCGTTCCTCGACGCCGACGACGAGGTGCCGCGGGACGCGATCGCGACGCTCGTGGCGGCCGCGCGCGACGGGATCGACCTGGTGACCGGCAACGTCGTGCGGGTCGGCGACGTGCCGCACGACGAGGAGCGGATCCGCTGGATGGACCGGCTGCACGCCGAGCGGCGAGCCGTGACGATCCGCGAGCACCCCGAGCTGCTCGGCGACGTCTTCGCGTGGAACAAGCTCTACCGCCGGTCGTTCTGGGACGCCGCGGGGCTGAGCTGGCCCGAGGGCGTGCGCTACGAGGACCAGCCGACCACGACCGCGGCGTACCTCGCGGCCGGGCGGATCGCGGTGCTGCCCGAGGTCGTCTACCGCTGGCGGATCCGCTCCGACGGCACCTCGATCACCCAGCAGCGCGCCAGCGTCACCGACCTGACCGACCGGTGGACGACCAAGCGCATGACGGCCGCCTCGGTGGCGGCGTACGGCGACGCCGAGGTCGGCCGGGTGCTGCGCGAGCGCGTCCTGGCCGGCGACCTGTGGCAGTACTTCCGCCAGATCGACGGCGCCGACGACGAGTGGTGGGCGCTGCTGGTCGCCGGGGTGCGGGAGCTGTGGGGCGAGCACGGCTCGCTGACCGGCACCCGGCTCCGCCCGGCCCACCGCCTCACCGGCTGGTTCGTCGAGCAGGACCGGCGCGCCGAGGCCACCGAGGTCATGAGGTACGCCGAGACCCACGGCGGGCTGCCGCGGGTCTCGGATGATGCCGGGGTGCGGGTCGACGTACCGACCCTGGACCTGTCGGACGTGCCGCGCGAGGCGGTCGCCCTCAGGCCCGACGAGCGTTAGACGGCCTTCTTGTTCGGGGCCGAGCGCCAGGTCTCGAGCTCGGTCTCGAGGACGCCGACCTGCTGCTCGAGCTCGGCGACGCGGACGGCCGCGTCGGAGGCGCGCACCTCTGCGTCGGTGACGCGGGTGCGGAGGCGCTCGGTCTCGGACTCGGCCGACTCGGCGCGGTCGGTGACCTCGTCCAGCTCACGACGGGCCTCGGCCAGCTCGGCGGACGCGTCGCCCAGGCGCTTCTCGAGGCGGGCGACGGCGGCGTCGCGCTTGGCCAGCTTGCCCTGCATGTCGGCGGCGAACTCGAGGTTGTCCGCGGCCTGGGCCTCGGCCATCCGGCGGTAGCCCTGGGCCTGCTCGGCGCGGTCGCGCGCGGCCTCGATGCGGGTGGCGCGGACCTCGGCGTGGGTGATCTTGGTGGCGGCCGCGCCGAGGACGATCGCAAGCGCACCGCCCACGACGAGGGCGAGCCAGGAGCCGGTCACCGCGGTCACGACGACGGCCACCGCGGCCAGCACGAGAAGGGCGACGGCGACCATGACACGGGTCGACCGCTGGCGACGACGGGAGCCGACAGGGGAAGTCATGCCGCCACGGTATGCCCGCCGCAGACCGATCCTGCGGACCTCGCTCGCGTGGCGCGTGAGACGGGTGTGACGAATGCTTCGTCGGTCGCCGTCGGTCGCCGTCAGTCGCCGTCGTCGTGGCGCGTGCGGCAGGCGCGCTCGAGGAGCAGTGCTGCGACGATCGCCAGGAAGCTGCCGCCCGCCGCGATCAGGGACCGCAGCAGGCGCTGGTCGGCGAGGTCGGCCTGGTTGGAGATCCAGCTCAGGCCGTAGCCGAGGTAGCCGGCGCCGACCAGGGCGCAGACGAGCGCGCACGCCCGGGCGAGCATGAGCCGGTTGACCGCGTGGTTGGCCTGGATGCGCTCACGGCGCACCTGCACGGAGCGGTGGGTCGTCCAGGCGGTCCAGCCGAGGATGGCCGCCAGCAGGACCAGGGCGGCGGGCTGCACCCACGGCACGAGCGGAGGTACGACGCCCAGCCGGTCGCACACTCCGTGCAGCGCCCAGCCGCCGACGCCTCCGACGACGGCCCAGCCGAGCAGGACCAGCGGGGAGGTGGGGCGCAGCGAGCCGTGCGGCTCGTCGGGCCCCTCGCTCACCCTGCCGTCACTCCGACTCGAGCACCAGGTCGTCGCGCAGCGTGATGCCGGCGGTGCCGATCTCCGCGAGGAGGTCCGCGATGGGACCGCGGTCGAGGAACTGGGCGTCCGGCTCGAGGTCCAGCCACGGCTTGAGGACGAACGCGCGCTGGTGGGCCTGCGGGTGCGGCAGCTTGAGGGTGTCGGTGTTCGCCCGGCGGTCGCCGACCACGATCAGGTCGACGTCGAGGGTGCGCGGCTCGTTCTTGGCGCCGGTGCGGGCGCGGTCGAACGCGTCCTCGACCGCGAGGGCGCGGTCGAGCAGGCGACTGGCCGACAACGTGGTGTCGGCCAGCACGACGGCGTTGAGGAACGTCTCGGACCCCGGCGGGCAGTTGACCGGCGTGGTCTCGTACACCGGGGAGACGCCGGTGACCCAGACGTCGGGGGTGTCGGCGAGGGTCGCCACCCCTCCCTGGAGGTTGGCGAACCGGTCACCGAGGTTCGAGCCGAGTGCGATGACGACACGACGGATCGGTCGCATCTCGCCGGTCAACGTGTCGGCGTCGATGATGTTCGGATTCGGAGTCTCGGTCATTCCTGGCCCTCTCCCTGCCCGCGGTCTGCGGCTTGTCGACGGGTGATGGTCAACTGGACGTCACCGAAGGGGTTCTCGATCGGTGCGTCGGGTTTGTGAACGGTCACCCGAGTCCATTCAACACGACGATCCCTGAGGCAGACAGTCGCTATGCGTTCGGCCAGCGTCTCGATCAGGTCGACCGGGTCCGCACCCACCGCGCCTGCCACCTCGGAGACGAGGGTCCCGTAGTCCACGGTGTCGCGCAAGTGGTCCGAGAGGGCCGCCGGACGGCTGTCCACGGCAAGCGTCAGGTCGATGACGAACCGCTGCCCGTCACGTCGCTCGTGCTCGAACACCCCGTGGTGCCCCCAGCACTCGATGCCCACGATGGTCAGCTCGTCGAACACGTCGAGCGGCTCCGCTGTCGCCTCAGGCACGAGCATCACCCTGCCATGCGGCCACAACACGCAGTGCGTCGAGGTGCGCTCGTACGTCGTGGACGCGCACGCCCCACACCCCGGTCCGGCCCGCGCCGGCCGCGAGCATGACCGTCAGCGCCACGCCAGCGGCCTCGCGCTGGTCGACCGGTCGGGGCCGGGCATCCGGGTCGGCCGGATCGGCCAGCAGACGGCCGAGGAAGGTCTTGCGGCTGGCCCCCACGAGGATCGGCAGCCCGAGGTCGCCGATGCGGTCGAGGTGGCGCAGCAGCTCCCAGTTGTGACCGGCCAGCTTCGCGAACCCGAGGCCGGGGTCGAGCACCAGGCGGTCGTCGGGGACGCCGGCCGTCCGTGCGGCGTCGGCACGCGCCGCGAGCTCGGCCCGGACCGCCTCGACGACGCCGCCGGGGCCGTCGTACACGGCGAAGTCCTGCATCCGGTCGCTGTGGGCCCGCCAGTGCATGGCGACGTACGTCGCGTCGGAGCCGGCGACGACGTCGAGGATCGCCGGGTCGGCCAGCCCGCCGGAGACGTCGTTGACGATGCTCGCGCCCGCCGCCAGCGCGGCCGCGGCGACCTCGGAGCGCATCGTGTCGACCGAGACGGTCGCGCCGTGTGAGGCCAGCGCCTCGATGACGGGTACGACGCGGTCGAGCTCCTCCGCGGGCACCGGCCGGGTCGCCCCGGGCCGGGTCGACTCCCCACCGATGTCGAGGATGTCGGCACCCTCGGCCAGGAGCTCGCGGCCGTGCGCGACGGCACGGTCGGTGTCGGCGTACAGGCCGCCGTCGGAGAACGAGTCCGGGGTGACGTTCACGACCCCCATCACCAGCGGCCGCCTCGTCATGACCGCAGGCTACCGATGGGCGCGCCGGAGGAACGACCCCGACCGGAGGCTTGCCGCCGGGCGGTCACAGCCATGCACCCGGGCCGACTGCGGCGCGGCAGCGAGGCGCCGCAGCGACCGAGGCCGGACGCGCGGGGCGAGGCGACGGAGGGAGCGAGGGACGAGCGACCGGAGGAGCGGAGGCCTGCAAGTCCGGCGAGGGAGCGGCCGCGG
>Ga0123352_10010894_pt1 | contig 14305 bp, 7 predicted proteins | sample TergutLab28metaG_FD_89700 | JGI IMG/M metagenome (GOLD analysis project Ga0123352, IMG submission 89700) | Labiotermes labralis P1 segment gut microbial communities from Petit-Saut dam, French Guiana - Lab288 P1 | ecosystem: Host-associated > Arthropoda: Insects > Digestive system > Gut ... | reverse complement strand
TTACGCCCAATACTTTTTTTTTAACAAGCTTATGAAAATCGGCTTGGTACTAGTACCAACGCCGGATTGGTGGCGTGAGAGGCCCGTTGGTACTAGTACCAACGCCGGTCGGAAAGTGTTAATTGTATTTACAAAATAAAGGTTGTGTTGGACTGTAAAATTGTATATATTCTATTCGTTACTGAACACAACGGGTATGTCTCACCAGAAAATCATTGATCATCTTATAATTCCACGCTGGATTATTGACATCTTCGTTATATAAATAGATAGCCGTAGCGTCCACTGCGTTTCGTTTCTGGGTTCTCGCTTGTAAGCGTGTGCAAGTCTGTATTAGTTCCGTCTGGGGTTATTTAACGACGTTTTTCTTATTGCATGTTATATAACGCGGAATAAGAAGAAATATGACCACGATGGTGTGTAGGGTGCTCAAAAATTATTTAGGCCTGAGAAAGAGGAACTGACGGGAGGATGGATAAGTTTACGTAATTAGGGGCTTCGTGATTTGTATCTCCTTTTTGGCTGGTATGTTATTACAATGACTACTAAATAAAGGAGACTCAGATGAGTGGGACGCGTAGCACGCATAAGGTGTGAAATACATTTTGTTGGTAAGTCACAGGAGAGAAGACAACTATAAGTACTGAACCGTATTAAAATGGATTTTAGATAAGTATGTGAGAGAGCATACTGGTTTGCACTGGCTATAAATAGGACACAATATCGGGTTTTATGAAGACAGTAATGAACCTTCAGGTTCCCTACAAGTAGGGATGTTTCTTGACCAGGTTAGCGGCTGGACTGTCAACCAATCAAGGCAAAGCCTGCTGTGATTTTTATATGAAGTACTACATAGCCATTATTAGACACAAACCAGAAACCATAATCATACGGGCGTAGCCGACCAATACTCGCATCTCAGCAGTTCTGTGAACGGAACTTGAGTGCTGTGTAATAACATATTTGTAACCAAAATCTGCCTACGTGCAGTATAATTATCTTACTGGCTCTAGGCGCAATTGAACAGAAAACAACTGTATGAGCTTATTAGAGTTTAAAACAATTATTTATATATATTACGGATACGTCAAAAACACCGTTGATTTGACTGCATCATTTTTGTTAAAAACTTTCATAAAAGACTTTAAAATGTTAGATTAAATGTTTTAATCCATTACAGTGTAAGTGCTCTCCTCTCAGCTTGATGAATCACATGAGCCGTTTTACCATGTTGGAAAATGTTTTAATTAAATTTCTGTCCGTGACTTCCGTATTTTGTGCTACATTCCGGTTTTTACTACGTTTAGAAAGTCGATTCAATTATCGTGCATTGATTCACTGTGTCACCATATCTGCAGTTTTACATATAAGAGAATACCACCACAGTAGGTAGTTTAATTTTGAATACCCCGTCGATCAACACACGTCACTATCAAGGAGACGTTTGACGAATTGACAGTTGGCATTGTTGCAACATACGCCTACAGAATTTTGTACTTTATGTAATACATAATCATAACGTGTTAAAATGTGGACATATATTTCATATAAAAAATACAAAATGATATGTATGTGTGTGTGTGTGTGTGTGTGTGTGCGCGCGCGCGCGCCATATTTTTAAGTGATGCCTTCTGTATTTTCTTCATCATAAGCTTTTTTTTTTAAATTATTTTGGTGAGTCATATGTCACAGGTATTATTATTTTAACCTTTTTTATAAAAAAAAATATCAGTATATAGTGAGGTCTTACTTAATCCATGGAGCAGAGTTCTTCTTGAGAAGCTAACCGGTTCTCAGCTAGTCAAGAAATTCCCCGCACTTTATGGAACCCGAAATGTTATTACCACATTTACAAGTGCTCGCCACCTGTCCCTTTCCTGAGCCAGATAGATGCAGTCCATCCCCACACATCCCACTTCCTGAAGGTCCATCTTAATATTATCCTCCACTCTACTCCTGGGTCTCCGAAGTCGTCTCTTTCCCTCAGGTTTCCCCACCAAAACCCTGTATACACCTGTGCTCTCCCACACACGTGCTATAAGCCCCGCCCATCTCATTCTTCTCGATTTGATCACCCGAAAATATTGGGTGAGGGGTGCATCTCATTAAGCTCATCATTATGTAGTTTTCTCCACTCCCGTGTTATCTCGTCCATCTTAGGCCCAAATAATCTCCTCAGCGCCCTATTCTCAAACACCCCCAGCATACGTATTTCCCTCAGTGTAAGCGACCAAGTTTCACACCCATACAAAATAACAGGCAAAATTGTAGTTCTCTGTATCTTACTCATTATATTTTTGGATAGTAAACTGGAAGGCAAAAGATTTGAGGCTTACTGGCGAAATCCTCGCGTTATAATCCACACGTCGTTACACCGAACACTGTCATGTTGCACATACCCATTCCGCTGTTGTTTTGTCCTGTGTTTCCATGTAGTTTACGGATCGTGTTTCATATAGTGACATTTTTACGATTTATGAAGTCGTAATGGGTATTGTGCATTCTAGTTGTTGTACTTCCAATCGCCGGTTACGATGTGGTACATCGCCACATATTTTGTATGTAAGTCTTGTAATGGTCGGTCTGATTTGCACATCTAGTCTGTAATTTCAGATGTGAAATGTTCGACTGACGGACACGACTTATTTTTATGTAATCGCTTTAAGTAGAAGGTCGCATAAAATGGACACGAAAAAAAAAACAAATGCATTGTAATGAGAACAGTGTTTCGTTAGCACGACTCGTTATTCCTCTTCTAAACTGGCAGGTGTGACATGTTGCTGCAGAAAGCTATCTGGTCATCATCGGGTTATACACTCATGTACTGGCGGTATCAGTCGTTACTCTTTTCCGTTAGGAAGTACTGAGATGTCATTGTTTTGACAAGTTTACTTTAAAAGATTCATTTATAGTCCAGTCTCGGTGTGGACATAACTAAGTCCCTGTGCTGTGTTATATTTTTGGATTACTATGTATGTGATGTGTGTGTATTATAAATTTTTTTTTTGCGTTCAAATTGGGTTGAAGTGAATATAAAACATCGGTTTGTTTTTACTGTTAGAAAATATTGTCCATAAACTAGTAGCTACCAAGGCAAAAACACTTTCTTAAATGTCTTTGCAAGTATTTAGGCAGGTTCACCGCCGAGTATTTTTAGTTAAAACTAATTTAGATGTGGGGTTCGTCGCACCTTGCTTTAGGATTTGCCCTTCACGAATTGAAACTCCATCGGTAGGTGTCTGGATCTGTGCTCAGTACCTTGGCACAGTTGGACGGAGCCAAGTTTGTGGATAGATAGTGAGGCTAATGCAATTGATAGGATCACTTGCCAGAAGGGAGTAGTGACAAAATTTGGGCAAGGGACGTTGGAAAACGTCGTGCTCATCAATCGATAGATTCATATATTCCGCCCTCCTTACGCGTCTGCGCAGTACGGTGCCCTATTTTGACAGTAGCAAAGTCATGGGGGAGGAGCACAGTTAAGAAACCGAATTTTAAAAAAAGTTTTGTGTAAATTTGTAGGTTGTTCTCTGCCTAGAATTTAGCTGTTTTGACCATGTTTTTAGGGAAGGGATGGTGGGGTTGAAGGGGGCTGGGACGGATCCATCGGGATCAGCGTCGTCGGTAGAGGCGTCTGTTAGGCGCCTTGCATTATGCGACAGTATGGACCGCTGCGGTAATGCTTCGTAGTTGCAATCATGAAGAGCATTTAGCAGGACCACCAAACATGTGCAGCACTGAAGGGGAAGACATATACTCCATTGGAATGGCAATGCGTCCTTCGTGCAGCGCTTCCTCTGGTGAGATTCTCACATGTGTGCCTTGCATGTTACATTACGTGGCATGTGGTAGTAAGTCACAGGTCTAGATATCATCTCTTTACTAACAGAGAAGTTACTGACATGGTGCGTTTTCATATGTCAGTAACAGAAGTGTGTCCCTTCGGTTTGTTCTGGACCCGCACCGTCCGAAATTCATTGAATTTTGCTGCATTTGAAGTTAACCTCTTCATTGCTGTCTATCACTTGTTAATTATGTCAGTTGTATTTAAAACGGGGCATGTACTTTTCAGTCGTTACTTCTATGACGCCTTGCCCTCCTTTACGACGTGTGCTTTTCTCTATCATTTTGCTTTTTTCATCTGTTGATTTATTTTGTTCCTGTGTCATTGCATCCACCCTGTTAATTTTGATAGTGCATATGGACATAATTATTGCAGTTCTCCATCATTAACGCTGGTGTGTTTAACCCATAGAGTACAAGAACAGATTATACTCGGGCAGTGCGTGCTAACACTCAGGTCAGAACCCTTGTCTTCTCTGATATTTGGAAATGTAGAGATTAAAATTACAAACCTGTAATTTTGTTTGTTGTGTATGGGTGTGAAACTTAGTCCCACACATTCTAAAATAAGATGCGGAGGAAAATATTTGGACCGACAAGCGAGGAAGTAAGGGTGACTAGAGAAACATGCCTGACGAGCAGCTTCATGATTTGTTCTCCTCGCCAGATATTACTAGGGTGATGAAGTCAGTGACAGTGAGGTGGGGTGAGGCATGTGGCACCCGCGGGAGATGAAACGTGCAGGGTTTTGGTGGGAAATCCTGAAGAAGAAACCGCGTGCAATATCTGGTCTTAGGCGAGAGATTAATATTAAAATGAATCTTAAATTAGATGGTAGTGTGGACTGGGATCGTCTAGCTCATGGCAGGAACAATTGGCGGGCTTTTGCGAGCATGGTTATGAACCTTCGCCTTCCATAAAATGCAGAGTCATGCTAGACAGGTGAGCAACGAAGGACGCGTTGTATTGCGATCTGCTTATTGTGCAGTAAATCGTACTGTCAAGTGTTATACCGTTACTTGGCCGTGTTATTCAGAAGTGTATTGTTCCACATTGTACTTTGTGTGTGACTGATATACCGTCGATCGTGTTCCTGCTTTTGTTGTCTTTTTTTATGACCCGACAGCCCCTGTGAGCCTAGGCCTCCTTTGTGATGTCACTCGATCACACTCGGCGACACCACACACGGTAGGACTCCTCTGGACGAGTGATCAGCCCGTCGCAGAGACTACCTGACAACACATAACATTCACAAGGGACGACCCCGGCGGGATTCTAACCTGAAATCCCAGCAAGCGAGCAGCTGCAGACCCACGCCTTGGACCGCGCGGCCATTGGGATCGGCCTTTTGTTGTCTTACACGCTACAAAATAACGTAACCTGAACAGAGATCCTTGCTCCATATTTCATATGTCCTCTTGCTTAATTTTAGTTTTATTAATTAATTGATTACTTTTATATTTATCGCTCATTTTTTGTTTCCTTTCTTCCTCAGTAAACCCTCGGAGCAGAGTCTCTCTCTCAAGAGCTAATAGCTTGCCACTAGCCTCTCTCTTCTTAATCCATTCCACGCTTTCCCACCCTGATTTTCTAAAATCCATGCTAATATTAATTTCCCGCATACGTTTAGATAGTACAGAATTGTTTCTTCCATTCATGGTATCCGAACGAAATGTTGTATACATTTATATCTGACCCTTGCGTGCTACCTGTCCCTCCTGTCTGATTCTCTTGAATTTGATCATCCTAATATCTGGTGAGAGGTAGGCTATGGTTGTGAAGCTGCTCATTCTGCAGTTTTCTTCAGTCTCGTATCATTTCCTTCTACTGAGATTCAACTCTGTTCTGGAACCCACAGTCTATGATGTTCATCTCGTAGAGTAAAAAGACCACAGTTAATCACCAATACAGAACAACATATAACATTACAGTTTTATGTACTGTAGTTCTTGGTTTTCTAATAACACACGGGAAGACAAAATATTCTGAACTGAGTAGTGGTAAGAATTCCTGAACAGTAATCTGCCCTAAATTTCATCGTGGGTGTAATTTTGACTTTTTTACTGTCTTTTCCGTTTAATTTTTCTCACATATTCGAATAATTTAATGTGTTGAAGAATAAAAGACCAACTTTATGTCACTTGCTATTTTATTTCACTTCTTATGTACTCAACATGTTACGGATATTAATATAATTTTTAAATCCCATTACAGGCCCGGAGGGGCCCAGAGGGTTCCAGGAAGTTAAGGTTCCTAGATTTCGTGACAACGGCACAGGATGGTGGCGGGTTGTCAGCCTTACGCACCGGCCACCTTTACCCCAGGAAATACTCCTGGTACTGATTTCTGTTAGAGGCTGAGTCGACCCCAGGGCCATAGGGGCCATAGTGCGATCGGAAGGATTTTATGTCAATGAAAAATCCAATGACACCAGCTGGGATCGAACCAGCGACCTTCCGAGTTGTAGCACAGCACCTTAACCACTGTGCTATCGCGGTCCCCATGTTGAGTACATAAGAAGTGAAATAAAATAGCAAGTGACATCAAGTTGGTCTTTTATTCTTCAACTATTACAATGATGCGGGTCCAATAATCATAAAATTTCATGTGTCTTTAAATTATCGTGCCCTCCAATGTGGTGAAGATCAACCTGGGACCCCCCCACCCAACCTTCTGTTCTCGGCGTAGGACATACAGCGGCCGATGTGTTAAGCTGACCACTCACCTGACGTTAGGAATGCATGGTGCTATACCTTTACTGTCCAATGTGCCCTGTAGACACATGGGAGAATAATTAAATACAGGGACAAATTTGCCTTTACTGTTACACTGTTTCTTCCTGCAGCCCTTTTCTTTTTCTTTTTATTGCCTTCTGCATTATTATTTTTTATTTTCTTACTCATTTGTCACTCTTTTCCTTTTTGTTTAAATTTTTCTCATTTCCGTCCTTTTTACATTCCTCTTCTCCCCCGTCCCGTGTTTCCTTGATGCCCTTGATGCCCACTGTTCACCATTTCTTTATTCTTGGCTTTCTTTGTTACTTACTTGACAGGATTTGGTAGGACTTTTACAGTTAGTGTTTTACAATATACGAAAAAAGTAAGCCATTAATGAGGAGATAGACTGATTCAAGAAGAAAACGATGATCAGGAATGGTTCTAGTGATGTTACTGTTGATTGTGATGCCTGAGAACAAGATATGAAGCTAAAGCACATCCCAAATACAAGTCCAGAATGAACCCCCAACCAAGGTTGAGGAGTGCCCCTTGAACGTAAATATAAGGGTGACAGTTGGTGATGCTATATAGCGCCTGTCCCTCCGCTGTGGCCTTCACCGATATGTCTGCTCGTAATGTCCAAGAGGGGAGTTTTGCGGTATGAACGTCACTGTGGTGTTCAGTATGTTATGGTTAGTAAGCCTTCATGTCGTGACCTGTACTTAACGGGACACGGTGACACCCCTCCTGTCAGGATAGTTTTCAGCGTTACATGCTACGTAATTGGTGGACTGTCCCTCGTGTGCACACATTAATCAATGGACCTGCGGTCTGTCCATCCCCGTGCACTTTTCCAAGTTGGCACATTTATTTTAAGAGTCATGTCAGCAAGTGCGTCATAATTTCTACTTCAAACGCTGCAGCTACGAGACTTGAAACTCTTCTAGTTTTACAGTTTTTCCTCTTATTGGTTTTCTTTTTCTTTGCTGCCCAGTCATGTACTTTCTGTGCCCTTGCTGTGGATTTTGTTTATTTTTGTGTATTTTTTCTTTTCTTCCTAGTTCTTTTCACCTTGCTTTTCGTATTTCATTCAGCAGTTTTTTTTTTATATTCTATATTTATTTATTCCTTCATAATTTCCTCTTTTGTATCTTCCTGTGGGGATAAAATTAAAGGCGTTTTGTTGATGTTCTGAGAGGAAACCGTGTAACCGAAAATTGACACACACACATATGTTGTTCTTTACGCAAAACCCAATGAGCCTTGTGCGCCTGAAGATACCGCCCGCCTGTAGTACCCACTCCAGCCATTGTGTCTCCCCAGAGAGAGGCCTGGTTGTGCCCCAGAGCGTGTTTTGGCCGTGTGGTGAAGAAAAAAACAAGCACTTCCCTTGCATCAATAGCATTCTGGTCGTGCGGTCCTCATGCATTAACGTACGGAGCTGATAAGAGGAGGAAATGTCAAATACACGTGAAGTTGTAGTCAGAAAATCTCATGGGAGGAAATCACTCATTAGGTCTGAGGGCGATAATGTTAAAATGGATATTAAACAAGTCAGTTGCGACGTTGTGAACAGTTTTGAACTGGCTGGGAATAGGGCGCAGTAACAGGTCTTGCGGCATACCAGAACTTGACGATAATTTTCTGGCTAGCTAATAAGCAACTGCTTAATGAAGACCCGGTTTGTTTGTACAATAATTACTTCGCTGGTGGAAATGGTCCTAAAGTAGGCCTTTTTTCCACTCACAGCGCCACCTATAGGCTACCACGTAACAGACGGACGAACGGACGGACAGCCAGCCATTTTCTTCGTCATTGATTTCCGTACGTTAAGAAGTCCAATAGCTTGTTTCAGGAGGACGAATATGAGAGGACCGTGAGCTGTAATCAATATATCCACCAACAAGTGTCCTGAATAAAATACAATACATGACAAGTGTCAAATACCTTACGTGTTTCAGCACCGGGGTTCCATCCTGAGGGAGTCTTCTAGAACAAATATAATTCCAGCACACTAATAGTCTGGATATTGCATCGCACGCAGTGGAATGATTAAATATTCAAATTCTGGAATACATAAAATTGACAAGCACAAAATTACAATGTTGCGATACAGAAACTACAGTAGAACTCCACTTATCCGGCCGCCCACTTATCCGGATCGGCTTGGCTCTTCGGGTAAATTTGTCGAGAATTTTACAGATCTAACTTGCCTTAAATTACCGGTTATCGGATCAAGTACGGTACAGTGTTATGGCTTCTATAACTTCAAATCAGGCGTGGTCAGAAGGTTAAGACACGGGAACATACTCTAAATAGTAACAGCCGAACTTCAAACTGCCAACGTATTCTATTTTCAAAGAAAAATCCAATTATCCGGATTTCTTGCATATCCGGATAGCTCGCCGTCCAAATTAATCCGGATAAGTGATGTTCTACTATATTGTGATAATGAGCCGCTTGAAGTACTGTACAAGCTCACATCCGTTTATATTCTGTATGGGGTGTGCACACAAACAGCTGTCACGATTTGTGTGCTCCGTAGAGATCTCGTCCAGATGGAGCTAGGAGACTCCCTGAGGATGGCACCCCGATGCCGAAACATAAAAGGAGTCTGATACTTGTCAGGAATTATATTTTATTAAATGCATTTGTTGGTCGATGTACTGGTTTGTAAGAATATGTACGGTATGAGTAAGATAAAATTGTGAGCTGGAAGTTTTTATCCCCATTTTAATTCGTTTTATCCCCTTTGCTGTATATTTTGCTCTCCCCCTGCGTCCCGCTACCCTTCCCATTTAACCACATTTGATTGGAACATACGTCACGAGATGATTTACTGATCGAACAAACGTCTGCTTTGTACCGATGTTTGAGTCAGATTTTCAGAGCCATCTAGGGACAGTGCTGTCTGTAACTGTGGGAAATGTGTTGTGGCTGCTGGTCGGTTTCTCGCGTAAGTCAATCTGAAATTTGTAACTATGAAAATTTCCGTACTGTTCTGTCATCAGCTGACTGTCGGAGTCTTGGTACACGTTGGGTCATTTCCATGCTTTTGTGTCCATCATGTCTGGCTCGTACTTTACTTCGGGGTTTGTAATTATACGTGTATTTTTTCATGTAGGCTAAGCAGACCTGTAAACGTGCGTGACGTTAAAGGAAATTGTGCTTATGTTCAATACACGTCCGTGTTAAGGAATGTGGATGTTTTGAGATCAAACGTGGGCCTCTCCTAAACGCAACTAGAGACAGAATTGATTAAGTCCTTGAACTAAAAGAAGTAACGTCAGGTTTTACCAACAGCGAATCGTTGTGCCGACCACATTAAATTTAATTGTGAGTCATGTATTCATAAACCTTTTCGTTTTGGAACAGAAATGATGACCAGAAGGAATCGATATTTCTCCTAGACAAGAATTCTATAGTAGGCGTTTAATAATGCACTTTTGGTGTTTTTGGAATTCGTGCCGAAGCACCGATTTGCGTCAGAATATCGTCTAGTGTATGGTGAGGTAGATTCAGTCAAGAACGCAACTATAAATATATGGCTAAATGATGGTGTTTATTAGCCATATATTTATAGTTGTGTTTTTGACTGAAACAACCTCACCATATAGTTTAAACACACAACGGTGATGGCACACCTCAGAATCGTCTGGAGTGTTAATTCCTACGAAAGTAAATTCTGTTGAAAGATATGAAAGCGTGTCTTAGCAACATATGTTCTTTCGTTTCGAGTAAACACTTGTTCTTGGAACATTAATTTTTACATTTCTAGCTTCTATTCCTGTTTCGGTGAATATGTGTCATGTTTCAAGTGAAGGAAGATGAAACCGCGGTCGCTAGTTCTGGTCTTTACAAACACTGTATCCGTTGGACGCATAAGGTAGACAGTAGGCAAGCTGGTACACAGCTTGACTCAGTGGCGTATGGAATATGAAGGTACTCCATTTTGTCCTTATTTGAGAGCAACTTTTATTTTTTTTTTTTTAATGTTCTGGGATATGTATATGACTTGGTCATCTGCTGGTGTAGGAATGTAATGGAATCAAGACTATAGGAGGTAGAAAGTCGAGCAGTTAGAACCATCATGTCAGTAAACCTGTGTTATTTATCGGTTGAAATCGTCTAAAATTTAATGCTGAATGTTGTACGCCTTTCTAGACCTCTGAACAGAACAGACCACAGCTATGCAACTTCCTTCACTAGAGTTCAGAATGTAGTCTAAACACAACCTTGCAGGCGCGAGCGCCAATTCATCTGTCTGTGTCGGTTTATTTGTCTTCATTTAGCAAGCTTCGGCATTGCCTTTGGAAAGTAAGGTGGCGAGACAAACCAGTTATTCTGTTCTTCGTGGGTCGCAAAGCCAACCTGCGGCACATCTTTCCGGTGACGAACAGGAATTATCGTGTTTCCGTAATACAAACCTGGCCGTGGAGAGGGGTGGAGGGTGGAGAACTATTTCACGCTGGATTCACAGTACAGTTTTACACACAATGGACTGTCAAGTGTAATGTATGCAGACCGGTCTCTCGTTTCTTTCTTTATATTTGTTATGCTTCGTCGATTTCTTCGGTTATTTTTCTGCTCTGTTCGTATCTTTTTTTCTCCCTTCCCTTTTCGTTTGTTTAATTTCTTTGTCCTTTCTTTTTTTTTTTCCTTTCCTGTGTATCTTTGCCTATTTGTTTCTCTTGTGTAATTTATTTGGCGACGCTGAGTACCTGGATCATAGGATGAATGACTATGAATACGCAGCGTTGGTTGGGTGACACAAAGGAAAACACCTGTCCCAGAGCCGCTTTGTCCATCACAAATCCCACGCGGAGTATCCAAGGATCGAATTCGGAACTCTGAGGTGAGAATCCCAGAACTAGCTGGTTATTCTCACGATCTTGTTTCAGAGGTTACAGTTTTTTTTTGGGGGGGGGGAGTGGGGGCAACAAATACCGTGTGAATGGAAACAGTGAAATGTTAAAGTTGTTCCTGTCCGCGCTGTGGAGGAATAATTGGAGAGTAGGGGTCTGACTCCGCTCTTTAGTGGAAAGAAGAATAAAAGAATTTGTGTTTGCAAGTTTTCTTTATTTATTTCTATATCTTTCTTTGTTGTATAATTAATTTTAACAGCTGACAAACACAATAGATTTAGGTGTTTAACCTCAGGACCTGCGGTTGGTTGGACAAAATCACTTTTTTTGTTGAGTAAACTTGATGCGTAGGAAAGCAGAGGCAACTGAAGGTAGCGTGAAGTACTTGAGAAGAGGGGGAAAAGAAAGAACACAGTTCAGAATGAATGGAATGCCGGGAAATTCGCTGAAGCGACAAATGAATTGGCTAAGGCTGAAAGATTGTGATACGCTCCGGCCATGGACGGTTGCTCATCGGACGTGCTAGGGCGAAACGAAACCCCTTGCACCTGTTTTACGACACAGAGAGAGCATTGATGTGTTTTTAAAGTGGTGTTTATGAAAATTCAGATGCTTCTGTCCTCAGATTTTATGGTGCAGGGCTTCCGAGGAGCCGCATATCGATTTCCGCCAGGTATGAAAGATTTTCCTATCCGCAACGTCAAGACCAGCCCTGTGCCCCACCGAGTCTCCTATTCACTAGGTACCGGCGGCTCTTCTCCTGAATGAAAGGGGTCAGAGCGTGAAGCTGACTGCTCACCCGCATTTAGTGCCGGGGTTGAGAATAAGTCGAGCTGTGTCTCCACTCCCTATGCCTTTGTGGGATGCACAGGGAATAACCATCACCTTTCCAACATGACCCTGCAGCATGAAGTGGTTTAGTTTGTTTCTTAAGTAGGTGGTACTTGAACCTGAGAATTCAGTACTCCTTATCACCAAAGCCTGTCACAGGGTAAAATCTTGAGCCATTTCAATCCCATGCACATTCTCAGCTACCTGTTTCCATTATCCTGCATCGTTTTTAATGCTGTCTTTTACGCCCTGCCATCCTCTTGAAGTGGTGAGGCCTACTTTTGCTCCAACGCCCGTTGGTATGTGTTATTTAACAACGCTGTCAGTATCAGATGCTGCAGCGTCGAATGGTGTTGGTATTGATGAAGAGACAGTTATTCGGAAGGAAGCGGTTGTTGCCTGATCATGGTACTACTGTCTTGGCGTTTGCCTGGAGAGAGTGAGAGGAGCCGCGAGACATATCACTCAGGTTTCCGTAAGTCCCGGCCGATGCTCGAACCACTCGCCACCGGAATGCAAGGCTGTGCACCAGCCTCTTCATTTCCATCGCTCATATCAATGCCCTTAATTTCACTACCTCGAAATTAATAATCAGATTGTGTGATCGCGTTGACGACAGACGGTTAAGTAAACCCTTTCTTTCTGATATTAGCTGTTTTCACGCGTACGCCGAAACATGCGGACACCCTAATTCATAGTGTGTTTTTCCATTATTGTGTCATGTATTTGTGAACGTTTTATTATTTGTACAAATCATGTTCCCGTGATGTCAATTATCCGACCATAGTTAAATGTTAAGCCCTTTACGAGATAAATCCATGGAGACCGTATCTGTTCGTTCGTCAGTCGGTGACTAGTATTGGCGACTAAACTGTTTGTCGGATGTTCATGAAGTTCGGTGTAGGATTTCTTTAAGAAGAGTTGAGAAAGGGCGACCTTCGTGAAAATCGGTTCGTTTACAGTCATATTTTGACTAAGGGCGTAAGTGAGTTTCTGCTTTTACTCTCCATGGCTCTTGGCCGATTTTAGTGAAATTTGATATGGAAGACCATTTTGGTGAAATTCGATGTGGAAGACCATTTTGGTGAAATTCGATATGGAAGATCATTTTGGTGAAATTCGATATGGAAGACCATTTTGGTGCAATTCGATATGGAAGACCATTTTTGTGAAATTTGATATGGAAGACCATTTTGGCGAAACTCGATATGGAAGACCATTTTGGTGAAATTGGATATGGAAGGCCATTTTGGTGAAATTCGATATGGAAGACCATTTTGTTGAAATTCGATATGGAAGACCATTTTGGTGAAATTGGATATGGAAGACCATTTTAGTGAGATTCGATATGGAAGGCCATTTTGGTGAGATTCGATATGTAAGACCATTTTAGTTAGATTCGATATGGAAGACCACACTACCACAGAGCATTTACAAGTTGCGTGAGAGTCAGTGATATGGAGGCTAAACGTAAGGGTGTAAATGTAATTTTAGCATATTTTCAACCCCTTTCGTCCCATTTAGATAGAATTCGGCACAGGAGCTGCTCACGCCAATTTACTGGGTATCGTATCGGTTCATTTCAAAATATACATTAGGGCATACGTTCTTTCCTCAGTTTCTTCATTTATTGCCCGATTTGGATGAAATTTGTTATAAGAGACCTGTACGTAATTCTGTTAACCATGTATGAGCTCATGAAAATCGAAGCGGGGAAGGCCGTGGTTTGTATGTGGGCGTAAATTTTGTTACATTTAGGCGTGCACCGAAAAAAACCGCATGGCATTCTGAATGTAAAGAACGCCTTGTACTGCGTTACGGAGTACACCATTTGCAGTGTCGGTTATGCTGTTCTGAGACAAGGATGAATGCTATGTCGTAATCACCTTACAGCTGTGAAGGAGAATAGGCTGTCTTATCTGTTTTCGCTAATAAGGGAACATTATCTGCTGAACATGCTGTAAAACTCCACGAATAGGGAGGAGGTCAGCCTGTGTCAGTGGCGTACCGGGGGGATGTTTGGGGGGTCAACCCCCCCCCCCCCCCCCC
>Ga0123352_10010890_pt1 | contig 14307 bp, 9 predicted proteins | sample TergutLab28metaG_FD_89700 | JGI IMG/M metagenome (GOLD analysis project Ga0123352, IMG submission 89700) | Labiotermes labralis P1 segment gut microbial communities from Petit-Saut dam, French Guiana - Lab288 P1 | ecosystem: Host-associated > Arthropoda: Insects > Digestive system > Gut ... | reverse complement strand
TCACATTGGGATGGGTGGGGCAGGTAGCGTCACATTGGGATGGGCGGGGCAGGTAGCGTCACATCTGGAGGAGAAGAAAGGTGCATACAGGGCTTAGGGGGAAACTGAGAGAAAGAGACCACTTGGAATAACTAGTTGTAAATAGGAGGGCAATATCACAATGGATCTTCAAGAAGTGGGATGTGGGGGTATGGACTGGATCAAGCTGGCTCAGGATAGGGAGAGGTGGCAGACTTTTGTGAATGTGGTAATGAATTTCATTGTTTCATGAAATGCAGGGAATTTCTTGACTAGCTGAGGATGTGCTAGCTTCTCAGGAAGGACTCTGTTCCATGGAGTTAGTTAGGTAGATAGTTTAAGTTCTTTTAGACCCGAAGTTCTGTAAGGGACTGTAGTTAAAGGTGTGATCATTGATATCTTGATTCTTTCCATATCTGTTTTCTTAAAAATGCATTCATTTATTTTACAATTTTTATGGTAGTTTATGCATGAAATTTGCAAGGAGCTGAACATATGAAGAGATTCCAGGGCAGGTTTCATCTAACTGACAATGCATACAGTGAGTACAAACTGATTCCAAAGCAAGGTTCATGTGCATTATGTGGCATAAAATGGGAAGGTGCAGTTCACAAGCATTAAATTTTAAACAGGATCACTCCTTGATCACTAAAGTTTCAGCTGACTTGGCAAAATTGAAAACAAATCTTAAACTGTGCCAGTTCTTGTGTACACAATTCATATAGCGTGAAACATCAGACATGTTTAGGGCAACAGAATAATACTTTAGATCAGCAAGTGTTTCAGCAGTATTTTCTTCTCAGGTACAGTAGTGTTCAGTTTCATAAATACATACCAAGGTTTTGGAGAATCTACTGCCTCTATCTTTGTGATAGTTGAAGGCTAGTTAAAATTGAGGTGGCAGGTTCATTCAAAATGTCCGTACTCACCAATCTCTAGTGCTGAGTTTAAGATTGAGTAGAGCTATACATCCATCCTGATACGTTGCCCTGGCATATACAGGAAAAACTTAACCTATTAAATTAACTTGTCTACCAAATTACATGACATTACATCACATTACATCCCACACAAACATAATGTTGATAAATACTGCTATGAAATCGTCATATCTTAAAAAAAGGAAAATAGATGTGAAAACTGGTTAATTTCTTTAAACTTTTGCTATCCCCCTTGTAACTCATTAACACTGCTTTCTTTAATCAAATGGAAACAAATGAGATGGGGATGCTTTCTCATGTTATGCACACTGCACACCTCCTCATGTGCTATCCCACACTAAGCACACTACACCTTTCTTCCTGTTCCTGTATGCTGCTTGCACTGCATAAACATCATCCTGCTCTTCTCAGTGTTTACACTGCAAAGCTCCCTCATGCTGTCACACTGTATCTCTCCTCCTGCTCCCCATTCTGCCTACACTACACCTCCATCTGCTCCCGCAAGCTACCTACACTACAACTCCCCTTCTGTTCCCTCATGCTACCTACAAAGCACACCTTCCCATCTGCTCCCTCATGCTACCTACACAGCACACCTTCCCATCTGCTCCCTCATGCTACCTACACAGCACACCTCCCCATCTGCTCCCTCATGCTACGTATACTACACCTCCTTGTCTGCTCCCTCATGCTACCTACACTACACCTCCATCTGCTCCCTCATGCTACCTACACTACACTCCATCTGCTCCCTCATGCTACCTAAACTACACTCCATCTGCTCCCTCATACTACCTACATTCTGCTCTGCTCCCTCATGCTAACTAACACTGAACGTCTCCCACTCTGCTGTCCATACTGCCTACACTGAATGCCTCTCCTCCCACTACTCCACGCTATGCAAACTGCACACTTCCCTCTACCCCAACTCCTTAGGTCACACCACCCATTTGTACTCCCACATGCTGCCTGCATTGTGACACCCTTGCTCTGTCAATACCAATAACAGGCAAAAGGACAGGGTGTAACTGAATTTATAACTCGCTGCAGTGGGAGGAATGCACAGAGGGGAGATATAGTTGCTAGATGGATGGAGGAAAATCTGCATTTTCTACTTTCACTGGCCCAAATACAGTTGTGGCTCATTTGAATGGATTTTATTTGTGTTGTTAAAAATACTGATCACATGTCTTTTCTTGAAATATCCTGCCATGCAAAGTTCAGATATTTGAGTGACCATTGTGCCAAGAGAAGTGTTTGAAAAGACTTCTTGCTTCTTACAGTGTAACATTAATGATGCTGTCTGTATTACTGATCTGGGTAGCGTCTTCAGGACACACAACATCTGAATTTTAAGTGTAATGAATGCTATCCATGGTTGCATTCACCAATGAACCTACAGAATATGTATGTATGAATACATGAAAGTTATAATATCGCTACCTTGTTGGTGACAATATGTGCTCAATGAACCCAGTCACCAGCTGCCCAGTGCTCTAAATATTACTTCTAATGACAGTCATACTGATGAGAATGATTTAAAGTATTCACACAAGTGTAAGAAAATCATATGATTTGTTTTGATTTATGGCCACCAATTCCATAATCCTGTCAATGGAACTCAAATTATGGATAATGAACCATATTCAAATGTACCAGGGTGACAAAGATTCGAAGTGGCACACCGCAGAAGGATGAAAATTCTGATTTCTTTTAAGGTTGGTTTACATTTGTGCTTCCAACAAAGAAAAAAAACCATTAAAGAATTTCAGCTTTTTTGTCTTTACCATATGTGAAAAGGAGATCAATGGAATACACCTAATAAAACACACTGGATATGGCTAGATTAATCTGCTAAAGTGTATCCAATCATATCTGTAATTTTAATGAACTCCATTGTTCTCTCCAGTATTTAGCAAAATGAAGAGAAAGCAGAAGGTAACCAAAACTGTATGAGGAGATAAAACTCAAAGATGCCTTAGACAAAGACCAGGCATTTATTGTGGAGTGTATGTAATGCCACTGGTGGCATGGTGTGGCAGTGTCTTGGTGCTATGAGATGGAGCAGGTTAATAACCTCTTGCACAACAGGTTCTCTGCAGCAAGTTTAGTGTTTTGGTTCCTGTCCCCATCTCTTCCAAAATATGCATTGTGATCTATGATGAAGTGAATACAATGACTTGGTCAATAAATGTTACCATGCACAGAGAATGCAGAAAACCAGAAACTTACGCAACATTTTGGTGGTAAAACCTCTTTATTAGTGATCTATGGGAGTATAATACAAGCATTTATATAGAAGATGTTCCCTGGTACAGTATTTTTGTAATGATTTTAAATCAAGGATAATCAGATGAGCAGGACATGTGTCACAAGTGTAATTCATAAACATGTTCGGTCAGAGAACTCAAAGTAAGTATCCACTTGGGAGAGAGAAGGATAATATTAAAACGGTTCTTAGAACATAGTATATGACATGCACACTGAATTCAACTGGCTTGAGATACGGTTCATGCTGATTAACTTTCAGGTTTCAAAATGGAAAGGGATCTGTTGACCATCTGAGTAACTAACATCCTTCCAAGGAAGGTCCTGCACAATGGAATTAGTTATTTAGAAATGGGTTGTGACATACACCTCAGTTGCATTATTTATCATGCCCCAACTTAATCCACACTATCATGTTAAGAACTTACACTGTGACTGCACATATTCATGGGAAAACTTAACAGCATTGTGTTCATTGCCTGTAAGTTAAGATCATTTAATAGGAATGGACTACAGAGGCTGTAAGTTCATAAAACTTTTTAAATTTGTTTCATTTAACCTGATTCAATCCTCAGAAGAAATATGTCTTACTAGCTGAAACTCGTAAGATCCAAAACATAAAATTATGCATCTGCTTACCCCTGTTTTTTTAATGTTATAATTTAATTTAACTCATATTTACCTGTCTTATCTAAGCAGAAATGAATTTAGAGAGGTTACAGGCTTGTTCCAAATGTACAGAAACAACCACTACAGGAAATAATTATGGTGGGTAGCTACAATTCTAACTAATCTATCCAAAATAAAGCTACCTGTGAGACACTGGTTTTGCTATTGAAACGAATGCTCCATGTGACACTACTGTAATGGTAATTCCACACATTATGTCATTTTACGGTTTCTGTCACACAACTCTTAGTTCATGCCAAGTCTCAAAATCATTTTAGAATTAATTTCAAGGATTTGTTGAAGTTAAATGATATAAGATAATTAGTTTAGTGAATGGTATACATACAAATGACCAGTTTTCGTATTCTACACTGTCACGATGAAGGACAATCCTATTAGAATTGAGCACTTATCACTTACAGGTAATATCATTGGAAAAAATTCACTGCATTCTAACTGTAAAGTGTAGCATCAAGAAGTTCATTGAAAATGAATATCAGATTTCAAACATGCACTAACCTCAAACTAGGAACAGTTGCAGAAAATTTACATCTAGGAAAGTGAAATATTGTACAATGCACAATTTACAATTAAGATTATTGGTAACTGATAAGTTAATGGTTTTGTGTGCGTTTTAAAAGTTTTTCTAATTTTAGTAAAGATATATGTCCATACAAAATGATTCAGCATATCTCAGCAGTTTGAATCAAACCCATATGTTCACAGCATATCAGTTATTAATTACATAAGCATTACTTTTATTAAAAAACATGAACTTATATTATGACACTGGAAAAAAAAAAGAAGAGATGTTGACCTCTCCCACTATACAATATTTACAGCTCAAAATTTATAATTATGCAAAAGAAGCATTAAGCCTAAATGGATAAATCTCTGCCTTTTGAAGTCCGAAAAGTTTAGCAAAATCACAGAAGATATTTTTATAAGGAACCTACTTACCTAACTTGCTGACCTGTCACTGAATTTTGTAGTTTCATACAGCTACTAGTTGTCTCTTATAATTACCCTAACCTGACTTATATACAGCATGTTCTGAGTGCATAAAGAAATTACTTCATGGGCTTCATGAGATGGGAGAAGTGGCAATATCTCATGCAGAGTGTTGTACTTATACAACCCTAGATTGTTTCAGACCATTTGTTTAGTATCTCACTTCTCTTCTGTGTCCTGCATTAATAAGCTTAATAACTTTAACTTACAAATGCAATACATAGTTACATGGCAATACGTATGTGTTGTATACTTGTAGAACCTGTACTGTATAAAAGTGGCTATGTTCTGATATTCAGGATTTAAACGGGAATTTCTGGTTCATTACAATATGTTATATGTAATTTATGTTAACCACTAATCAAAAGAAGATTTGATGTATATAATTGCAAACTTCTATGTCCATTACAGTTTGATGTTGGGTACACTACTGAGTTCATAAAGCACAGCATGATATTTTATCTGGCTATCACAGCTGTTATTGTTGTTCTAATTTTGGTGCAGATATAGCCTGTTTTAAGCTATTTGCTTACACTGCTGGTGAAACAGTGAACTGTCAAAAAGAAATTAATATTTCAGACAAAACAACTGACTTTCATTAGCAAAACAACCTTCAGAATAAATGTTACTGATAATTAGTTTCCAACAGCACTGAGTTATAATACAGTGTGCACAAAAAAAAAAAAATAGTTAATGCTTTAGGAATTGTTGGAAAGAAAGGCTGTTATTTAATGACTGAGCAGAGCGGGTTAGCTGAAAAATAACACAAACACTGTCTGCATAAAACTTGGGATTCTCATGACAGGAAATATCAAATTCTGGGATATAATGTCATGCACTGTGGTACAGTACTACTCCATCTGTAGTTTAAATCCTCTACAATAAGGCTGAGGCAGCAGGCTTCTCCAGAATGTTGGTGTGCATCTACCAGTTTAAACAGCATCACATACCAGAAAATGCTAATCTTAGTGCCTAGTTTTTGTTCAGGATATACCTACCAGGTTTGAAGCCTTGACCAGTACACTAATTATCCACTGGAATATCTCATTATGTTCTTCAGTCTTTGCACACAAGTAAATTGAAGTAAGGCACCAACACCCCACATCTCATTCTATTCCCCAGTTCTTGCACACAACTACAGTACATAACTTTAACTAAGGCACCAAATTCTCATATCTCATACCATGACATTTACCACATTACTAACATCTCATTGCAGTGCTAAGTGTCCTTTACAGTTGATGAAGTTTTATTAAATGACCTCTGAACCATCCAGCATTATTTATGACATAGTCTTGTGCTGTTTTCTAAAAGAGAATTTTCCACCTGCCAATCTATAAACTGTAAAACTGGCCTCTGCTAGTATGTGATGCACTTTGCACAGTCTGCTGCAGTTACCAACCTTAGATAAGAATGTTGCTTCTGCCTCCAGATCAAAAGAATATGCAACAGGCAGCATATTCCTTGCCCCCTTACTGGACTGTGTACACACACCCCAGCTGACTACAGTCTTCATATCCACAACTGTGAGATCCCACATTTCCATACTATATTGGCTGAAATTACTATTTCACAAATAGTAGGTTTTTATTTTATTTTATTTTATTTCCCTTTATGGTAACTGTGTGCTAAATGCACTCTTGAATCATCTTCATAACATTGATGAACTTAGTTCTCTCTCCACCTCTAGTAGTACCAACACAAGAGAACTCACAGGTTGTCAAGTTTTCATGGTGCAGACTGTTCACACTAACAGTTATATCTGTGCTTTGACATCATGCATCGCTGCATTTTCATACTGACATCTCAGACAAACTTGCTACATGCAACTACAGTGCTGAAGCAATTTGAATGGTTAGGGTAAGGTTAGGTTCAAGCTGCAAAATTACATGTTGTCAAAACACAGAATATATCAGAAACTGAATTTTGTCTGTCTTCAGACATAAAGTTGTGGAGGTGCCTGATCACTTAAGTAATGTCTGTGTAAACCTACATTACCAATGGCCTCACATTGTCACCTGAGGATGGATGCAGATCTACTTTCTGAAATATTGTCTATTCTGAATGTCTGTTGATGTTCAAAGTCAAGAAATCCAGTAACAGCAGTCAGAAGTAGTGTAGTGAATTTCTGCTTTCATTTGCACTCCCACAACTCTACATTACTTACACTTAAACAAAAAATGTACAGTTAAAGGCATGTGACAGACGCTATCTGTACACTGACCTGACAGCACGTATGTAAATTCTAGTTGCAAATGCTTAGTGTGAGTGATCTTCAAACCACACTAACACTTTCATTCAGATACATTAATAGAAGACCGCTATTGCACTGCACATTGTGAGACAGGATACTGGTCACTGGAAAACCCACTGCCATTTTGCTATTCTGTGAATCAGAGGTAAGCTGGACAAATACATTAGAACTACATTTCATAATATGAGCAGTGGATTTGGTTTATTTGAAGTGCAATATACCACTGAGATGAACTTAATAATTATCACTAGTAGGTTTTTATAATAATTTATCATTTCTCAATTTTAAGTATACACTGTAAGTATCCAACATCAGCTGGAACCAAATTTCATCAGATTATGAGAATTTGCAACTCCCTTCCCCTTTAATGTACATTAAAATGGTCAATGTACACACAAAATGTGCCATGCTCACCCTCCCACTGTTGCACAAATGACACTTGCACAAGTACACACATACACACACACACACACACACACAAGATATAAATGAACACCCTGTAGCTAAATATAATAATACTTTTAAATAGCATTAAAATATATATATATGTATATATGAGTATGAAGAAATGGCATATTTTTTCAAGCTTGCAAATGAATTACCCTGTAAAATATTGAGGTGTGTTATGAAATGTGTATGTGATTAGAAGTAACAAAATCAGGTAAAATTATTCATTCCTGTGTGTAGACTGGAAGGTGAAACATTAATCAAAGGTTATACTCTTCTGATGGACATGGGCCTATGCTGCTCCTCCCATTTATACATATTTTCCAGTTTTGACCGTTTATGCCTGCCTGCCAATGGAACAATGTGTTGTAACATTAGCAAAGTACATTGCACAGTTTGGAAGAATGAGAAAGACATGTAGCATGCATTGAGACTGGGCAACATAAATAAAATACTTGACAAGTGGCCAGGTGCAAGATACAGGCATGGATCTGAAGATAATACTACAGTTGATCCTGTAGAAACAGTGTGTGATGATGTGGATTGGATTGAACTGGATATGGCAAGGTTAAAATGGGTGGGCTTCTGTGACCATGTCTTGAACTTCATAAAAGCAAAGATTTTATTTACAAATTTATTCACATAAAATACATTCCAAATTTTCAACAAACAGCACATTGGAAGTACCCATTCCTAGGATTCAGACTGTAACCAGACCAAAGTCTCACAATCAAAATCTGATTTCTCACACCCAGATATTATCTGACATCAAAATTTTGTACTTAAAACTCAGTGTTCAGAAAGCAATTCTTATTCCCTGTTCAGAGAAAAGAGGGGACCAGAGAAGTCTATACCTCCCTGGACCAATGGCCAATTGACCAAGATCGACTATTTTCAGCAGATCTCTATAACTGTAACCTTCTTTGTACCTTAGGATTTACACAGAACACTTCCTGAAATGACATATAATGTCAAATAATTGCAATTTAATGGATGATGCAATCAAATAATTCCAGCACTGGCCACAAGATGACACTACTGCTGGTAACATAAATTCTAGCCCTAGGTGTACAGTACAGTAAAGTCTGGTCAGTCATTTCCTGCTTAGAACAAGGCTGCAATGCATGTGATGGTACAGAAATGCCTTTTCAAATGTAAGTGTATGTTTTACCATTTGCAATTTTGGTATATCTAGAAAATAGCAGGCTTGGAAGAAAAGCATATGTCCATCAAATTTTTTTCTCTAAACTGGAGAAAAAATACCATGGAGCAATTGAAATGCTCTATGTACATTTTAGAGAGCAGACAGTGGGAGAAAAAACACAACTTTTAATTGGTCTTCCAAATCCAAAAGCAGTGTGACATCTGTTGAAAATGTCAGATGCTAAGGACAAGCACAACAGATTCAAGCATGGATCATGTGAAGGAATGTGCCCTTGAAAATAGAATAAACTTTGTCTGCAAAGTTGCTAATGTGTTTGGAATTTCAGATTTGTCATTTCAAAGTATTTTGAATGACAATCTGAAGATGCATCAGATTGCCACCAAATTCATGCCCCAACTACTGAATGAGAAACAGAAGGAAAATCATATCAACCTTCAAGAGACCTAGAATGCCTTTCAATGATAATCACAGGTAATGGCATTAAGAGGAAGGAGTGAAATTATGTCATCATGATTGAAGAAAAATCACAAGACACATTTGTTCAGTTTCAAACAGTAAACTACACAAAATGATTCAGACAATGGTACAATCAGTTGTTTGTTGTATAAAGTCCCAGGGTGTCTAATTTGAAGGAAATTACATCATTACATGTCTTCCTACAAATAATAAATAAATAAATGCAGTCTAAAATCTATTTGATCTCACTATACATTTGCAGCTGTAATTATCAATAATTGCACTAAAATCTTACTGGGTGATAAAACATAATAAATGAGCCAAGCCAAGTCTCACACACTTATTAAGTTAATGTGATGTTGGACTTCAGATTATCCTGGTACATCTGATTTCCCAAGAAGATTGCAGTGCAACTGTCATGCATATCCAAAAACTGCATTCAGAACACAGGTGCAGGATATGTGGTCTGACAACACAGACATGGGTCAGTACCGGTAACATTACATTTATGTTTACAGTATGTTGCCTCAAACTGCAAACTGACAAATGTGGCAGTTACATATGAGTATGTGTCAGCCAGACGGACTTACCGTTGGTGGTACGATGACAAGATATTATTAATTATAGCCAAGTAGAGTGACAGCTTATATCATACGCTGTACATCGCATTTCAGCACATTAACAAAGCCTTGAGTTTGGTATGGAAAGACACACACAGACAAATCTACACTGAATTAGGTCAGTCTTGAATCCAAGACTTTCAAGACAGAAGTCCAGTACCTTAATCAAGAGAGGTATATGAATTGGAAGGAGCATCCTTCAATATGTAGCAGTCAGGTAGTTGGCCACTTGTTGACCCACTGTGGCCAGAGTCCCTCAGAAGTCTTCCTAGGTTTCTTGATCCATGTGTAATTGTAATTTTTTAATAATCTTGGAAGCATGTCTTGTGACATTCTGTTGACATGCTGACTGCAACTACTGTTATATTTGGAAATTTTGTCCAGTACACTCATCTCACACTTTTCACAGGTTAACGCTTAACAGATTCACAAATATTCAGGGTTGCCCCACAAATAAAAGTGCCTAACTTGGACCCTGCAATGGATAGAAGCAACAGACTTGTTCAACCACTCAAACAGGTCTTTGAGCCATACTGAATTGCGTTCAAAGGGTTGAAGGAAAAAAGACAGCAGCTCCCCATCACAATGACTAAAAAAAGTATTACAACAGTTTTTTTTGGGGGGGGGGGGCAATCAATTATTCACAGATTTTTGCTTTTCAGGAGGCGTCTTAAAACCTAACACCCACATAAAGTATGGGATGAGTGTATGTGTTTTGTTGTTAAGTATTGAAATATGGTTTCATTCCCTTCATGATGTGAGCATGTGTTCATTTCCACTCATCAGCAAAATTTTATTTCAGCAGCCACAATTCTATTTTTGTCTTCACAATAATACAGAACTTCAGTAAACTCAATTACTTTGGATATCAGGTATATACAAACACAGCGATATGTCAAATAAATTAACAAAATTTCAGCAAATAAAGTGGCATAATAAGAAACATGGAGAGATGAAGCTGTTCAGGATGCCCCACTCAAAATTTGTAGCAAAACTTGTTCTTTTATACCAGTCAGAATTCTCAACCATAAATTGAAATACCGGAATGACTGAGATTGATTAATATTTTCTGAGATTAGTAGCTCAATTTGCATTTCAAGATCACAAGAGAAGAAAGAAAGAAAATTAAATTACCGGTAAATTAATTTAAATCAATAGTGTCAAAACTGTAACTTTAGATAAGAGGCATAAATTATGGAATGGAGCATCTTGAAAGCATCAAACAAAACTAGGCACTTTAGGCTGAAGATGGGACAGCTCAGCTGTGAAACTGATCATGCAGTACACTGGATGACTGAGGAATTGAAGTTTGATTCCCAGAAGGGTTAAGAGATTTTTCGCTTCCTCATTGTGTCCCTACTGGCTATGCAGCTCACCTAGCATCCTAGCCACTGGGTACCCTGGCTGGGTCCAGGCGGTAGCGAATGCACAGACGTAAACATCTGCTATCCAATACGCCTTTACTATGTGCTTAATTAAGCACAGTGATAACTTTTATCTTTTTTATCACAAACATACCACATAAATTCCTACATTATTTGAATCAGGTGTTTGACAATTATGCTTCATTGTTGAAAGACATGAATGAAGGGAGATAAAATTGCCAGCAGGAGAAGGATACATAACTGGTTGTTGTAGGAAGTTACATAATCAGGAACTTTACAGTATGGTCAGATAACTTCATACTGTTATGATGCTAGACTGACAGTTTGCCTTGAGTGTGTACAGTAAATGATACAAGGTGAAGTCCCAGTGTTCAAACCATGCCATCTAAACATATGTGCACACAGAGGTAAAGCTTCATACATCTGTAATGTCAGCACCAGTTTAAAGCTTCAGGATCCATGAAAGAGAAAGAAAGCATCAGATATGACAGAGTACAATCCCTGCCCTTGCTGGGAATCACGCCAGTCTTCCAACCCATGGAAATCCACTTTAGTGACTGAGCTACAATAGTTGTTGATCTTGAAATTGACAGATAATGAATACACACAGAATTCTGGTGCAGAGATCTGTTGGGAGAGTGATCACTTTGTACATCAAATCAGAGATCAAAGTAAAATGTCTGAGTGCTGTGGTCTCTCTTTGTGCTTGCAAGCCATGGGAAAAATAATATCTTGACAAATGGATTAACAAAGATACTGTACACTTACATTATCAGTTTACATAAGCTGGTCTAGTAGCATTCTTGTAACAGTCACACCCAGCCTGTAAGCCACAGTTTGCCAAGCCACCGTCATTACAACATATCAAGAAGTTAGGCCTCGTGTGGTCCGAAAATTGTTTTCTCAAGGACATTTAAATCATGTTTCTAGATGATGCAATTTTTTTGGTTCAGTTTTCAGACCTGTGTCATCTTTTGTATTAATATTTTGTGTAAACATCCCCAATTCTGAAAGAATGATTAACCTTTTGGCGCCAGAATTATTTTTTTTAATTTTAGCACACCCTGTATATAAAATGTGAATAATACAGGAACCAAATAAGTCAGAATTATGAAACAAACTGCATTTTGAAGAGAAAAAACAGAGAGTATTACCACGTCTAAAATATTCAATACCTATATTTGTTGAATAAATATATAAAATGCAACTTTAGAGGTTAGCGGTGCGGTACGACCACTATAGTTGACATTAGGCGTCAAAAGGTTAACTAAAACAGAACAAATCTGTTCATCAGCTAGTTGACAATGACGCTAAAAAAACAGCATATTTTACATATACTTCAAGAAGGATTAAAGAGGATATGATATGCAAGGCATGTAGCATAAATGAGAAATGTGTACAAATTTCTATTCAGAAAACCTTAAGGGAATGAAACCTCTTGGAAGATCTAAGCTCACGTAGCAGCTTAATGTTCAAAGGTATTTTAGATAATTGGAATGGAAGGGGATGGACTGCATTCTTCTGATCTGGGACTGGGTCCATTGGCAGGCTCTTGTGAACACACCATAAACAATCATTTTCCAAATTTGACATTCAGAGGACTGTGCATCATGATATATTCTTACAATAAAAGCCAACAAGATGCACTATTTCTCAAGTTTATTTTGATAAAGGACTCTACATGTTTTGGACAAATATGCTGTCTGTCTTCAGGAAATATGTAGAGTCCTTCATCAAAATAAACTTGAGAAATGGTGCATCTTGTCGGCTTTTATTATAAGAAACAGTTTCCACTAAAAGAAATCTCTCCAGTAGCTGAAGAACTGTTAGATTTTAAAGAAGGTCTACTCCATAACCTGAACACACTAATTATTTGAATGGCATCACTTACCTGTCCTTAATGTTAGTGGCTTATCAAAATATTTAGAAATGTATATTTGTATGTTACGGACAAACTGTACTTTGAAATGTTGCTAGCTTACTGCAAGGCGAGCTGCAGTACTGGCAAGTAAGGGTTAGACCACATGAAGTGTCTTGCATTATATGCTTTATGTCTGGGGCAATCGAAAAAGTGGTGTAACATTTTATACAGATGTAGTTTAATAACAGAAAGAATAGGTTTTGCTCAACAACAACAACAAAAATAGGCCAAATAAATTTGTATCAATGTAATTAATTGTCTTGATACAAAATGGAAAGCCTAGAGACAAAGTAACACTTCAAATTAATGTTATACGATAATATACAACTGAATAAACAAGTGGAAATGTGGTGATGTGTTGTTCATAGATCCTCCTGTTTCCAGTGCTATGATGTCGGTCACTCAGATGCACCAATTTGCTCTCTGTAGACATGTTTAGTGTTTCAGCACTACAGCCTTCTCTGATCTGGTGCCACAGTCTGCATCCCTTGTGTAGAATATGGAGGCAGAAACTACGTCTGATATGTTGACAGCTACCTACCAAACACAGGCTATCACAGCCCAGAACATCGTAATCCTGATGCAGTGAGGCCTTGTTAATTCAAGGTGTTCAAGACTGAAAAATTTGGCTTCCAATTATATGATTTTGTATTATTCAATTTATTGCAATGCACACTGGCTTGTTAAACAATAAACTACATTTTTTGGCCCAAGAGGGACATCATCAGTCTTTATATAAAGCAAAGCAAAATATGTTATTAATAACATATTTTACTTTTCTTACCATCAATATCATCATCATTATCATCATCATCATCATCACCACCACCACCACCACCATCGTCATCATTACATGTAATAATATATTTTACGTCTGTTCTATTTTTATGTAAAGCTACATGACTCCCCCTTGGGGCAAAATATGTAACTTACTGTTAGCAGGATACCAACCGTTGTACAGTCAATATAGTTGTGTGTTACACTGTTAGCAGGATACTGACCGTTGTACAGTCAATATAGTTGTGTGTGACACTGTTAGCAGGATACTGACCGTTGTACAGTCAATATAGTTGTATGTGACACTGTTAGCAGGATACCGACCGTTGTACAGTCAATATAGTTGTGTGTGACACTGTTAGCAGGATACTGACC
>Ga0123352_10010889_pt1 | contig 14307 bp, 11 predicted proteins | sample TergutLab28metaG_FD_89700 | JGI IMG/M metagenome (GOLD analysis project Ga0123352, IMG submission 89700) | Labiotermes labralis P1 segment gut microbial communities from Petit-Saut dam, French Guiana - Lab288 P1 | ecosystem: Host-associated > Arthropoda: Insects > Digestive system > Gut ... | reverse complement strand
CTTGTGAGTGCGGTAATGAACCTTCGGGTTCCGTGAAATGCGGGGAATTTCTTGACTAGCTGCAAACCATTTAGCTTCTCAAGAAGGACTCTGCACCATGGAGTGAGTAAGTAAGTAAGTAAGTATTGGCCTGTGATGCATTTTAAAGCTATCGCGGTCAGAAACGCATATATGTAGGTAAACATGTAAACCGTTATTCATCACGTAATTACAGTAGACACAAGGTGACTGCTGGACCGACGTTGTCCCGAATTAGCGAAGACCCCGGACCACACGGATTTATGTTCATTTTAACATTTTTTGTTGGGTTATGTTAAAATACATAGCTTACAGCCATATCAGTACGCAGGAATACACAAAGAAGACGGCCAAAGAAAGTACAGTACAGATATGCGTCGCGTATCGACGGGGATGCGTTTTGAGAAATGCGTCGTTAGACGATTTCGTCGTTGTGCGAACATGTAATTACACAAACCTAGATAGTACGGTATAGCGTACCACACACGCCTATTGCTCGTAGGATACAAACCTGTACAGTATGTTACTGTACTGATACTGTAGGCAATTGTAACACAATGGTAAGTATTGTAATATAATATTATAATCTTACGAGACCACCGTCTTATTTGCGGTCCGTCGTTGACCGAAACGTCGTTATGCGGAGCATACCTGTAAAGCCTGAGAGACACTTGCGCACACAAACAGACAACGCACATAATGCACTTCAACTGAATTGTTTGTACCCATCATAGAATCGACCTTGACCACAACACATCGGCTCGGACAAAACGGAAACTCGAACAATCGGGACTCGGAGAATCGAGACTCCACTGTACCATAAATATGTAGAGAGTTTTTAAGAAAGGATTAAGCGGTGTATAGAAACCATGTTGAACAGTACAACGCAGTGATGCTGTCGGCAGAAGACCTTCCTACAGTGGCACGTCTCAGTACTCGCATTGTTGCGTTGCGTCACGAGCCCCTTATGATCTGTGCTGTAAGAAACTGAATGTACAGGGTTACTGGATTTTAATTTTTAGTGTAAATATAAGAAGGGAACTTTGCTACCGTACACAGCGTTCGTAATTTACCATGTTAATTAACAGAATTTTCAAGTCCGTACTGCCATTCAAAGGGGTGTTTCATTTACCATGACGTCTGTCTGCTGTCGGTAGCAGCTACATGCAGTGTAATAACAGAAGCGTCGACGGCGCTCTCCACAGCCTACGCGTCGTATTAAGTATTTTTATTTTAGAAAGTAGAGTTCTCCTTTGCTAAGGGTATTGTAAAGTTCTTTTGCATACCGCGAAGGTGTATTGGGTAGTGGAGGTGTTGATTGATTACTTCATTAACCTCAGCACTAAAATGAGGTGAGTGATCATCTTCATGACGCGGACGCGGGCCGTAGAGCGTATTTCGACGCTTTGGAGAAGAGGTAAAGCAGATGCTGGTTTCGAGAATCGAACCACGATATCTCGTCTTAGTATCTGACCAACTGAATGCATAAATTCTTGTTTTATAATAAGTTGTGCTCGAAACATGTAGAGGAACATAATAAACTTATTATAAAACAAGAATTCATGCTTTAAGTTGGTCAGTTACTAAGATTATCCTGAGATGCACGGTCAGGAAGAAGAAGAAAAGATATCTGGAATTTCCGGCTTGTATCCCGCTCACTTTTTTGAGTCAGCTATTACGGCTAGTGTTGTTACTTTACTAGTGATTTGTTTTTCCAATCACTGCGCAAATTTTTCATAGCTTGTAGCAGCCTCTTTGAATCAGTGTTGCCCGTGGGGACATTTGTAACTGGAGAGCGTGTTTTTAATTCTACCTCCAGCTAAGCCGAGATAGAACTCCCAAGGAATTTTGAGAACGTATGTGCTGTTTATTTGTGGAGACGCACATTATATTACTAATTCACGTTTTAAAAATGTGCTAAACCTGGCGACACCCTGGACTGGGTTGTGTATTGCAGCTTTTACAAACCTTTCCTGTTTTTTATTGTCGATGTACAGGGGATAGACAAAGTAATATGAACAGTAGACGGTATAGGAATGAAACTATTGGCTGCACTGAAAGAACATTAATTGTGTCTTTTGTTTGTGCTGTGTACTGCTGGTGTCAGTGCATTAAATATTTTGTTTGAAATCAATTCGTATGAAAGTACTGCAAAATGGGATAGTTGTCAGATTTTCAAAAAGGACGGATTGTTGGTGCGCGTTTAGCTGGGGCATCTGTAACCAAAACGGCCACTTCATGAAGTGTATACAGAGCAGCAGTTCCCAATGTTACGACGGCATACACAGATCATGGGAAGTCATCAAGAGTTGAGAGGAACAGTGGCCCAAGACCCAAACCAAGTGACAGGTGTCGACGTACGTTGAAGAGGATTGTGTATTAAAATTATGGAACTGCTGCAGCAAAGGTGACAGCAGAACTCAGTATTCATCGTGAAGACACTGTTTCCACCAAAAATAGTCCGACGAGAACTTCACAGATCCAGCATCCACGGTAGAGCTGAAACTGCTAAACCTCTGATTACTGAAAACAACGGTAAAAGGATAAAAATATGGTGTGACGATCATGAAACCTGGACGTCTGATGATTGGAATTACATAATACGGTCGGGTGAATCGTCCTTCATGTTGTTTCCAAAATCAGGCCGGGTTTATGTACGAAGAACGCTCAAGAAAGCCTATAAATCCCGAATGCCTGGTGCCAACTGTGAAACATGGAGCCAGATCTGTGATGATTTGCGCAGCAATATCGTGGTATTCTGTTGGTCCTATAATTTTTTTGATTGGTAGAATTACTTCCAGTGACTACGTGGACATTATAGGTGACCAGGTGCATCGTATGGTCCAGAGGTTGTTTCCTAAAAACGTTGCACTTTTCCAAGACGACATTTCGCCCATACACAGCCAGAAGTGTCCAGTCTTGGGTTGCGCATCGTGGAGATACATTTCAACATCTTCCCCGGACAGCACAATCGCCAGATTTAAATATCATCGAACCACTGTGGTCACTCTTAGAGCGTATGGTGAAAAGCAGACTCCCTCCATTATCTCTCAGGCAACTAGAATAAGAGTGTTACAGTATTCCACTAGAGAGTATTCAGAGCGTATGTGAGAATATTGCAAGAAAGATACAAGCTGTGTTACAGGCAAATGGTGGCCCACCTCCGTATTTATAAAGCAATGTATATCTCTCACAGCTGTTTCCAAGACAGATCACAGCTATAATTTTACGTGCGATTATACTTACTGTTTTCTTCATTCTGTGTATTGAATGGCATGTTGTCCACTTGCAGAGCAAATATCGCCGATACTGTCCGCACTACGTAGGCTGTAAGGTCGGAGTATATTTGTTCACTTTTCTGAGTTTTACCCTGCGCCCTGCTTTCCGGTTTGTATTGAGGCTCCTAGTACCGTACAAGAGAGAGCTGTGTCCCCAGTTGCTTTATTTACGTGACGTAGGCCTGTGTTTAATGCATAAAGCGATCGCGACCCGTGTCACTACGTGAAGTTCATCGCATATAGTCCTTTGCTTATCTTGCTAAAGATTAGGCCCATTTATTGGCTTACTGTAAAAGCTTTCCCTTACCAAGTCCTCAAGACTGAGGGGGAATGGAATGTTGGGCCTCCATCCTTTACTTTGACATTGTGCACAGCTGGGATGACAGAGTTGTCAGCTCTACGCGCCGGCCGCACTTTACCCCAAAGGAAATTCCTTGATACTCATTTGTGTAAGAGGCTAAATGGATACCAGAACTGCTGAATTCGAATAGAAGGAATAGGTCATTTGAAAATTTCCAAAGACCCTGCCCGGAATCGAACCGGGAACCTCGCAAGTAGTTAACCATGCCCCAACGTTGCTTAACTGCGGTGCTTGACTGTAGCTTATATATATATATATATATATATATATATATAATGGTGAAAATATACATTTTTCCGTAGTACAGTGTACATGCTGGGCAGGTAAGTTAGAGTTTATTAATAACTGTGGTAGTCGTTTAAGAGTTTTTCTGTTCCCTAGATACTGGGCGATATACGCGCGGAACCGTATCCGTGTATTCCCCTAAGTGATGTGGCCCGTGAACGATTTAATATGAACTAAACGCACACGTGGTAATGTAAAATTCATTTAGGCCCGTAAGTGACTTAGTGTTTGAAATCGAAGTCTGATCCACAGTAATATAAACAACCAGCTAGATGCAACAATGACAGTTTATTAATAACTTCAATCAGCTCTACATGTTTCGGACGATAGTTTCGCCCATACTCAGGAGCACTAGACTGTGTTTACAGCTTGTGGTGTAATGCCAGCAGGCAGCATCGTCGGTGCCTTATACGTCAAGCTGTAAACACAGTCTAGTGCTCCTGAGGATAGGTGAAACTATCGTCCGAAACATATTGAGGTGATTGAAGTTAATAAACTGTCATTGTTGCATCTAGTTGGTTGTTTATATTATTGTATCAACGATGCACGGTCACGCTAACATCATATCTGATCCACAAGCCTACATTTGCTGACTGGGATCTTGGTTCGCGCAACAAGCTAACCTTCTGTACCGTTGTAATATTTGGAGTATTTCATGATGCAAGGTGCGAAGGGTTGTAACACCAAATAGTCTAACAGAAGTTTAGCAGTGTCACAGAGGGACATGGTTCTGTCATTTTCACGGTATGTTGACATAGTGGTTAAATCGTTGAGTTCAGATGAGCGCTGCACATGGCACACAGTGAGAAAGGTCTAGAAATGTTGGCCCAATTTAATGTTGCCAGGTTGGCCGTACAGGAAGAAAGCGTTGGAGTCTGATATCTGTGTGTTGCCTGGCTATTGCTTGTTTGTGAAATGCGTTTGAAGACGAGTTGCATTGCAGTGAAGGTGACAACACTTTGTTCAGGATCCAGCTGGAAGATTTACCCAGCAAGTTTATCCAGAATGTCGGTAAACTTCTTCCAGGCTAGTTGAGAACTGCATTCCTCTGGGCTTTTACTCACCGTTCAGTGGTAGTTCCTTCAAGGGTGAGGATCCAAGGATTCTTGACCCTTGAAGAAGGGACCGATAGGTTATCCCGAAATGTCGGTAAGTAATTAACACTACACGCTGTGTAATAGCTTCGCGGCGGAAGCTTGAAATCTCGCATTGTTCCAGGCTACCCGGTGTCACTCCCCTGAAGACCGTAAACATTACAGTATTGGAATTCGTTCAGCAAATGTGTTCTCTCTCTCTTTTTTGCCCTTTCACATCCCCCCCCCCCCGGCAAATCTGCTACTTGCTCTCCGACACGGCAGAATGTTCCTTTTTTTAATAAACCGTTTATATAAACACGTGTCTGTATGTCTTTCCCTTTTGATAAAGCTAAAGTATGAGGAAGGAAGCGGTTGTGTCCTTCATTTATTTGGAGAGACTGAGGGAAACCACGAAATTCCTCAGTCGTTCCAACCGCTTATGGAACCGAGCGCGTCTTGATTACAAATCAAAAGTGTCGCCATTTGAACCATTTTATTCGGTAACGTCTCAAGTTTCGTTTTATTGTAAAGGTAAAGGTCACCCCATAACGTGTCATATGACGCACAGAGAGGGAGTAGAAGGATGGTTCTGCCCATTCTTAACTACGGCACTAGACTGGGTTAGTTAGTGCCACTCTCTCGCTGCTCCCCTGAAAAGATTCCTGATACCCATTATAGAGGAACTCGGTGGGCCCTAGGGCCTGTCTGAAAGGGTACAGAGAAGATCTCTTGCCCCCAAGGGGTTCGAACCCGGGACCTTTCAGCCCGTATCGAGTCGCTATACCGACTGCGCTCTCCCAATCCCACATTTTATTATAGAAGTACCAGAGTATATAATTAACTCGGTTGTACTGTCAGGTGAAATATGTGTTACACCGTATGTGAGGCTTGACATCTTGAAATGGGAATGCTGCTTGTGTCTGTTTTGTTCTGTTCGTGAAATGACTGGTATCTTAATTGAGAATTGCTACAAAACTCTATAGTGACTGTGTTTAATGGGCTTTGGCTGCAGAAGTCAGGCTGTGTTTCTCAGAAACTTCTGTGTCCCCACACAGCGCAGGTCACCATGGTTACAACCTTGACACCCTCGCCATTGGTGCTAGCCCTAAATAGAAGCTTCTAATCGTGTTGAGGACGTTTGTTATATGGTCACACCTAGTAATGATTGTGTGCGGAATTGTGTGAACTAACCATATCGTGTTTTTTTGACGTTTTGCTGACCTTGCATCTCGGTGTATTTATCTCAGTATTTAACCAACTTGATGCACAATATTTGTTTCACAATAAGTTTTATTTCGTGCCTCTACATGTTTCGAGCACATGTACTCATCATCAGGAGGTAAAAATTGCATTACACAGCCTCTGGTATCATCACACCTACAGGTGGCCGTCTCGTGCACGAGAGGGTGTGTAATGCAATTTTGACCTCTTGATGAGCACATATGCTCGAAACATGTAGAGGCATGAAATAAAACTTATTGTGAAACAAATTTTGTGCATCAAGTTGGTTAAATACTGAGATAAATAACCTTATCGTGTTTTATATCTCGAAATGAATCAAATTCACTTTGATATTCTTCATAGCCCGTTTCTCCATCTGTAACTGATCCCTTTATTGCTCTTTTTCCCAGAAGCCCTATCCTTTTTGTCCTGTCTTCTTTTAATTCTTTCTTTCGGTTTTTGTCTTTCACTTTTCTTTCCCATTCTTTACGGTGAGTGACAGAGTTCCAGGGGAGCCGGAATGATGTCTTTCTGACTAGGCTATGGGCTTGGTGGTCCGGGGTTCAAATCCCGGCAGGGCTAAGAGATTGAGACCGTGTCTGGAACCAACCATCCTGCTATTCAAAGGATGCAGGCTTTCTTTCCGGTGGGTAAAGCGGTCGGAGCGTGAAGTTGACCACTCACCTCCAACTGATGCCAAGGTTAAGAATGAGTGTAGCTGTGCTTATATTCCCCCCTACACCTTATGGCATGGACAAGGGACAGTTCGCTCTTTACTGGATGCTAGTTCACGATATAAATTCTCTGCTCCATTCGTGCTACTTGTCCCATCCAGTTCATCCTCTGATATGATGGTCGTTATAGGCCTACAGCTTAGCGAGGAGATAGTTGTACAGCTGCATTTCAAGAACTTTACCCACCCTTCCAAATGCGGATTTTAAAAATGCCATAGGGTTTTGCTATTGGAAGCTTGGTAAACGATCTGTGACTTACATGGTAAGTGGTTTCCAACGTTGTTACCGGTGTGAAGCATTCCCATTCTTGTGCCTGTGCAAGAACCCAGATGTCATGTTTGTAGTCTGTGTTTTAATCGGACAGCGACCAAAGTCCGTTTGTAGTAGACTCCAGTTGAAATGTGATGGCACACGGTGACGCACGGTTGGGGAAGTGAAGGGGAAGCTGGCGAATGGAGTGGGTAGCCAGTACCCTTCACACTACCACGGAACATGGCGTATCCGGCATTACTACCGCTGATGCGCACACCTCGGCTGCCAGTAGACTGAACAAACGCCCCCGCCGGTTTAATTGGACTCGTCCATTTCGCCGAAAGAGGAGATCTGGTTTCTGCGCGTGTGCCATCACATTTCAACTGGCCTTTACCGATATCTTTGCTTGATCTGCGCCAAATGCTGAGCGTTTGGCGGGTTGGGAAGTGGGCGGACGCCTGTGTGCACCATCCGTAATATAGTGCGTGTTTCGGTCGTGACACGCACTATTGAGTTCTAGCCTTACGCTTGTTTATGTCATTTAAACATGAACATTAGCGGAAGCGACTTGTCCTTCCCCCAGTCCAGTTCGCGGTTTCACGTTGCCATAGAGCTAGTGACTGACACTGTACAGGCCCGATCCACAGGTCTCCATGCATTGGGGAAAACGTGCTGTGTGGGGACACATACAGACGCTTCTCTCCCACTTACGGCGAACTCGCGTTTACACGTCCGGTGTTATGCGCGCGCATGCGTCTCTAATGCGTTCTTTTAGGTGGTCCACATTTTGTATTTTCACCCCAGCACACCATGGCCTTCAAATGTCCCCGCAAGTAAAAATCAAGTGGGGTGAGATCTGGAGACCTCGGAGGCCACTCCACGGAACCACGGCGACCAATCTATTGACCTGGAAACAGCTGATCTAAGCAACGACGCACGCAGATACAATATCGTGTGTATGGAGACTTCAGTCACCCTGTAGATTTGTTAACGTTGTTCGTGGTTCGTCATCGACATTACTGCGAAGAGCTGTATAACCATTTGGCAGTCTGTGAAGTGTCCAACAGAAAATGTGTAGTTGGCTGGTAGATGGAAACAGGCGGTTTCTTCGTCGCAACAGAAACTGCTGAAATATGCTGTATGGTGTGATAACAAGGCCTTGCTTGATCGTTTGTCACTAAACGCCAATCATGTGGGCTGTTTTAATACGACAGGCGGCCTACACAGAGAGAGAGAGAAACGATGTAAGATAAAATGAGGACCCTGTATGGGGTGCTAAGTAGGTGCTGATGGGGCAGGGTGCTTCCCAAGAAGTCACACCTTAACTCGAGAAGTTCCCCCGCCTTTTGTGTCTTTCAAATGTTTGTTACTGTTGGAAGATGGATCAGTGCATTCTAACGAAGTATGCAGATGTTGTAACAGCAGTACATAATCTTCAGAGATGCACCGTGCATGTTGGTGGTATTAAGTCCTTTATTTGTCCAACTAATGCGCACAAATTATTTTATAAAATTGTCAAACAGTTAAAATCATTTAAAATTATAATAGTTGCTCCAACATGTTTCGGTTTACATAAACCATCATCAGTGAGCTCTCAAACTGTGCTTCACTAAAGTTACAATGTTGACTTCGGTTACATATCGTTATTTGAGGTTATCGGTATTGTGGCTGCACCGATAATTTGAGCTACTGATAACTTCATATAACGATATGTAACCGAAGTCAACATTGTAACTTTAGCGAAGCACAGGCTGAGAGCTCCCTGATGATGGTTTATGTAAATCGAAACATGTTGGAGCAACTATTCTAATTTTAAATGATTTTAACTGTTTAACAGTTTTATAATAAATTGTGTCCATTAGTTGGACAAATAAGGGACTTAACAGCAGCTTACAATGTTCCATTTTTCTGCGCCATGTTTCGGCTTGCAAGCCGTGCTCAAGGAGATCTTTACACACACACACATTATTACACTTTGATACACGAGACTTACATTCTGTTGACTTCATTGTAGATATCAGTAGTTTATGTCAAAACGTGTTTTGGTATAAACGGTGCATATTACTGAGATATCAGTATATCCGTATTCAGCTGTAGGGGCAGGTGTACTTTGGGTACAGCCTACGCGGGTGTGTTTGCGACGGTCTACTTGAAAATGGCTTCTAAGAAGAAACACGTGAGAGAAATTTGACATATAATCAGCTCTTGTTAACACGTTTCTGTCATTTGTCTCTGGTGTATTGATCCGATGGTACTTTAACCGGTTAAGTATGCAAGCCCTTAAGTTCATGTAGTTTCCATAGGATCTTCCCACTGGATTGTAACCTGAGTTAGATGAATCCATTTCACATCCTTCCGCTCTGTTTGTTTTAAGTGTGACGAGAATTTAAGGACTTAACTTACGTAGATTGTGTTTTTAATGTTTATGATAGATTTCAGTTCGTACGGCACAAGAGTGTGCGGCAACATTGTTACTTACTGGGTCGCTGAGTAAGTCAGTTAATTAGTGGTACATGGCTAATTACTTTCTTAATCAGGTTGTAAGGTACTAGTTACTGATCTGCTTGGTTAATGACCCACCTTGTTAATGTGATGCTTAATTAATGAGCTTATTAGTTTCTGAGCTACTCATCGTGCTTGGTGAGCTACAGCCCTCGCCAGTTACTCGATTAGGTGGTTACTTGTTTCTCAGTGACCGAATTCTTGACCTCACAATGAAGCTGTTTCGTTGTTCACCCCTGTGTGGGAATTTCGACTGGCTAGAATAAAAAATGAAAGAGAAGTGGCGCGCGGCTGGTCGCGTGGCACCACTTAACACCCTCATAAAAAGTACAGTGGCGCTACGGTCGCGCTGTTTTTTTGTGGTCTGACCCTCAGATCAGGTTTTTAAATGGTTTTCTCCTGCGGCATAAAAAGAGGGGCGCTGTCAGCCATTTAAGCCAGGGCCACTTGTTCGGTTTGAATGGGAGGTTTCAAGCGGTTTTAATATCGCCAGCTATTATAGTGGCGTCTAGACAGCGTGGATTCGTTATGGAGTCAACCACGGGAAACGAAATATCTCTCGTCTGTCGTCAAGTGTTTGATTTGGGTTACAGTCACGTGATTTAACGAGGAAGTGCCGAGATTAATATTTGGAAGTAACGTAGCTGATAAGGGAGATGGCGATAATTAGACAACGAAGGGTTCCGTAATTTGAGAGAGTTATCTCGTCTCCAAAGCCGAGTAGCTCAGTCGCTATAGGGACTGAGCTGCGGGCTGGACGGTCCGGGATCGAATCCCGGTGGGGATGAGATTTTCCGCCTGTCCAGACCGGCCCTGGGGCCCACCCAACCTCCTGTAAAATGGGTACCGGGTCTTTCCCGGGGGTAAAGTGTGGCCGGGGCGTGCTGCTGACCACTCACCCCCTTCTAGTGCCGCGATCGTGGAAGAGTAGAGCTACACCTCTACCCACCCTCTGGGCCACACCGGGCCTGTAACGGGATCACTTTAACTTTTATCTCTTCTCCAAAACTGCTCGATCGGCTCTGGGCCCTATCCAGCCTCAGTTTCAATGGGTACCGGGATACTTTTCCGGGGGTAAAGCCGTTGTTGCGTGAAGCTACTCACTCACCTCCCAGTAGTCCCACTTTTCCTCCTGTATGACTTCGTGGTGTGGACAGGGAAAATTTTAGTTACACTGTACCCTTCATTGACTGTGCCTCTGACCGTAAGAAACTGAAGCATGATTTGGACATTGGGCAACAAAGTGTTTTGGGCTAAAGCGCAATGTTTCGGAGTCCCGCACTGCTTCCTTCATCAGGTGCAAGTGTAAAATCTCGTTTCTTTTGAACGTACAATATATATGTCATTTTGACTGTTTATATCACATAGTAAATATCTCCCCGAAAGTGAGTGCATTCCGCATTTTGTTCACAGTAGAGGAGTACCCGGAGATTGGACTGAAAGTAAATGGTAATAAAACTAAATACATGGTCATGTCTCGAGATCAGAATGCAGGAAAAAGTCACAGTGTGAAGACTGATATTTGTCCTTTTGGAGGCGTGGAACAGTTCAGATATTTGGGAACAACCTTAACGAATCAAAGTTCTATTCAGGAAGAAATTAAGAGCAAATTGATGTCAGCGAATGCTTGCTATCATTCGGTGCAGAATCTTTTGTCTTCCACTTTGCTGTCCAAAAATATAAAGATTAAGATATACAGCACCATAATTTTGCCTATTGTTTTGTGTGGGTGTAAAACTTGGTCGCTCACATTGAGGGAGGAACATAGGCTGAGGGTGTTTGAGAATAGGGTGCTGAGGAGAATATTTGGGCCTACGAGGGACGAGGTAACAGGGGAGTGGAGAAAACTACATAATGAGGAGCTTAATGATCTGTACTTCTTACTAAATATTATTCGGGTGATGAAATCAAGAAGGATGAGATGGGCGTGGCATGTAGCACGCATGGGCTAGAAGAGAGTTGTAAAAAGGGTTTTGGTAGGAAACCTGAGGGAGAAAGACCACCTGGAAGACCCAGCTGGCGTAGATGGGAGGGTATATTAAAATGGATCTTTAGGAAATAGGGTAGGGGGGTATGAACTGGATTAATCTGGCTCAGGATAGGGACAGGTGGCGGGCACGTGTGAATAAGGTAATAGACCTTCGGGTTCCATAAAATGTGGGGAATTCCTTGACTAGCTGCAAACCGGTTAGCTTCTCAAGAAGGACTGTGCTGCGTGGAGTAAGTAACTGGAGTACCTGTGCATTTTGCTCGCAGTGCAGGAGTACCCCTGCATTTCGTATAATCCTATTATTATTTTTTTCAACGGTATTAATTGGTTGTCGATCTTCGTAGTGGTGACTCACTAAGACATAGGCGTGTCTTGGGAGGTGAAGGGAGGGCAAATGCATCTTCAGTTTTTGCTACCTAAGAATAATGTTTTGGTGCTGAGTTGAAGAGGGGCAAATACAAAATATATTAATGTTTTCAAAACGATTATTTGTTTGGCGTAAAGGCAAAAAAAAATCAAGGCAGACTTTTATAAATGACGCAACACTGAGGCGGGTTCGCATAACTATCGTTGCAGTGGGAAAGGAATTTGTTTTACACAACCTGAGTGTGTGTGTGTTTGTAGCCTTAGGTATCCGGTATGGAATGCGCATGCGCCATATTGTCGTCTGTGGCTTGCCCCGCTGTGCTGCAGTTTTCTTCATTATAAACGGCACCAGTCATCGAAGATAAATTGTGTCGGAGTTTCTGCACAAGTTTTATCTGAAACATCCGTCTGTCCGCATGGAACAGCTAGACTCCCACTGGACGGATTTTCATGAAATTTGATATTTGAGTATTTTTCGTAAATCTATCAAGAAAATTGACGTTTCATTAAAGTCTGACAAGAATAACGGGTACTTTACACGAAGACCCAATATACATTTCTCATCATATCTCGCTCAGTTCTTCTTAGAATGAGAAATGTTTCAGACAAAAGTTGTAGAGGGAATCAAAATACACATTTTGTTTTCAGTAACTTTTTCGAAAATCGTGCCATTGTTTTAGATAAATTGGAAAAATGTGTTAGAGTTGGGCAGGCCACAGATGACAATGTAATGCGCATTGCATGCTGGATACCTAAACCTACAAACACACCCTCAGAATATATAATACGTATTGCTTTTCCACTGCAACAATGGTTGCACGAACGCACATCAGTGTTACGTTACACGTACATTGTCTGTATTGTTGGTATATTTCTTTATTGTGACGTTGCTTGTTAAAGGCGATGTAGTAGTTCATGTGCGCGCGCGTGTGTATGTGCGTGCGTGCGTTTGTGAGAGAGAGAGAGAGAACATACTGTTTCGGTTAGATTTAAAATAAAACGATAGACTTAAGAGGAAATGTCTCCGGTAACAGGCATTCGTAGTCACTAGTCTTTCACCTCCGCTGGAAGTACGTTGTTGTGGAGGACAGAGCGTGCCTTCACTCCCACCTGTTCAACGTTTGATTTTAACGTTACCTGTGGCATTTTGGTGACATTCGGCCTATACACTTTAGCGTGATAGGTGAAAGGTAAAGCATTCCCTGTACAGGCCCTGCGGGTCGCAGGAGGTTGAGGCTCCCAGATTTCAAGACAGTCTGCACATGAAGGTGGTAAGGTTGTCAGCCCTACGCACCGGCCGCCTTTACCCCCCAGGAAATATTCCTGGTACTCGTTTATGTTAGAGGCTGAGTCAATCCCAGGACCATAGTGCGGCCGGAAGGATTATGTCAAAGAAAAATCCCAGTGACACCATCGGGCATCGAACCCGCAACCCTCCGGCTTGTACGTCACAGGAAATAGAAACGGAAGTTTCAGCACCAGGTCCCAGAGGCATTTCGATCCAGTTCACATATTTTTGACCGATTCTTCTAGATTGTCCTGCATGTAGTTCATGAATTACTTATTCCAAATAGCTTTCGTAGGAGCTTTTCTCCAGGAATGTTCTACGAGTATAAGTTTATGCAGTTCTTGCTTTTCCCCACCCCCAAACCCCTCCCCAACGTGAACGGTGCCATGTGAGTCTTCTGCCCATCATTTCATTCCAGTTTTTCTATCCTAACAATGTGATTAATTGAGCCGTTGTGTTTAAGTCGTTGAGTTTTTCATCTTTTTCATCTTGTACCAAAATTACGTTCAGTGTCATCCCTTTTAGGCTGAAATATTTTCCTCTTCAGGCCTACTTACATTCAGACAGCTTTAAGTTATCGTTTAATTAACCCTGTAAAGACTAAAAGCAACCTGACCAGTTCGTACCGCGCAGTAAACACTCCATCTCGATTATAAAAACCATTCAGTTAATGCCGTATAAAAATACTTGCTGTTTATACTGTGATCCATGTAGAACACATCAATACGCCGTGTCGGCAGAACGTGGAATTTGTGAATGTTAATACTTGTTGGTACATAAAGTAACCACTGGGCCTTGAAGGGTTAATTAATTTACTTAAAACTAAACTAAACTCCGTGGCCTTAGTCCGCACGCGAACTATACCGACAGAGCGGCCGCCGCCGGTCGGCGAAGTTAGTGCCAACTTTTGCGGATAGAGGGGTGTCACGTGGTCAG
>Ga0123352_10010887_pt1 | contig 14308 bp, 20 predicted proteins | sample TergutLab28metaG_FD_89700 | JGI IMG/M metagenome (GOLD analysis project Ga0123352, IMG submission 89700) | Labiotermes labralis P1 segment gut microbial communities from Petit-Saut dam, French Guiana - Lab288 P1 | ecosystem: Host-associated > Arthropoda: Insects > Digestive system > Gut ... | reverse complement strand
TTTTATATTATCTTCTGCGGCGTTTTTTAGTTTGAAGTTTATTATGCTGTCAAAGGCTATGTTTCCTGTACTGCTATAAACTTCGCCCTCGTCTATATTCCCAATCAAGCTGTCAATAGTATACTCCTATTACCGTTAAGAGTAAAGCGTAAGGACAATTTTATTAAATTAGCTATTACAAAATCTGGTACATACAAAAAATAATACAAACTGCGGAGTGCACATGCCACAAGTGTACTTCGCTTTTTGTTGCACTACCGAACTTTGATGAAACATAAATCAGTTGTAGAATGGTCAAATAATTACAAAGGCGTAGGGATGTGTTTAACATAGCCAAAGAGTTGAAGGTTACACCCGTTAAAGTTCTGGAGGATTATGGTGACACATATATCGGAGGAAGTTCTCGACTGCCCTTGATTAGATTAAGATACCCAGGCCCGTATAAAGGGTGTGTGTTGCTGAAAGATGGTAGGTGCAAAGGTGCATTCGTCCAAGCCTGTTATTTGTGATTTGTTCCCAGTAGGTAGGGTTAGAATGTATAAAACACCAGAAGGAACCCCTCAAGACGAACAACAAGATATCATCTACATTTTGACGGATGCATCGTGTGGGTCTAGGAGAATTAAATAAACTGTAGAATCGTGGCTGGAGCGTTTCGGCGTACCTGTCGACGACGTTTTTTTATTAAATGGCACGACCACGCATTCTTCCTGATGGATCTAAAGTACATGGAGGAGCAAGACTTCTCTACGGACAAGATGGAGTTAGTTTGGAGTATTCTATTAAATCAAATGTACCTTGACTATAATATCGAAGAAGACTTTATGGAGCAGTTTACTGCAAATTTTGATCAACTTGTAACCGCCTTCAATCAACTGCGTGAGATCGGCGAAATCATTGATGAAGAGGACATTGAGGAAGAGGAAGAAAAAATAATTTATAGCTGGGAGGTCTTACATCTCCCCAGTGGTTTTTCTTAGAGCCGTGTCATAATCTACAGATAAGTCTTGAGTAATTACCTTAAATGAGGTATAATAGGTTTAATGTTAATGTGGATAAAGATTAAGGAGGTCGAGAGTGTATGTTAACAAAAATCGAAACCCAAGAGATAATGACCCACAAACAAGCCCGAGATAAGTATCCAGACAAATATTTCCATTTCGTTATCACAGAAAAAGTAGATGGTTGGGAAAATGACTTAGGGTATGTTCTTTATATTTATGATGAAGAAAAAGACATGAGGGGCATCCCGAGGCACGAATTAAAAGGCAAGGTTATAGCACGCACTTTTGGTACAGAAGCAGAAAAGGGTATACAACTAGGAGGTATAGAAGTTGATGGAATTATTTAGCTTTGAAGAACGTAACCGAGTATATTTACCCATCAACTTCAAACCTGCTGATGATGCCACCATGCAACCCTTTCGATTTAAGGTTGATACAGGTGCGGATTCTTCTGCAATTTCAAAGGAGAGATTGTATGATTTAGGGTACGATCACCAGTGGATTCTAAATAATTTAGTGGTTGACCGAAGTATCTCGACTGCTGATGGTCGCACTGTGCCATCTGGAATAATCCAGATACCTCTCATCAATATACTAGGATACGAAGCGAAAAACTGGCCCTTCTTGATTCTGCTTGAAGATGGAAAAGATTTTCGCAATCTTCTAGGTAGAGACCTCTTGTCTGGATTTAACTACACGTTTAGCAACGATGAGAAGGTGTTCACAATAGCTCGTGCAAAAGATTTTGAGTATATCTGGGACCCGCTCGCAGGACAAGAAATCCATGAAATTCAGAAGGATGATAACGTTTCCTCGAGCATCCAAAAGGATGCCTTTACACCTTCCGATAAATTAATGTAAGAAATATTGGTAAAATTCAACTCGATAATGATGTAGTGGTGAGCGACCCTTGCTATACTCAGGATACTTGGTGCATGACAACTTTACGAAACGTCAAACCTGGTCTATGGCAAGTGTATGCCGCTATTGACACCATTGATTCATGGGGTGAACGCCTAACTTTGGCACGAAGATGCAGACCAAAAAGACCCTTCTCACAATTAGGAAGAGTATTATCAATTGGGTGTTGATAGCGGTACTATGTCAGTATTTAACAACTTATATTTTCGGAAGAAGGATGGTTGTTCCGAAAGTTTTGAAGCTGACGAAGTTGCAAAGGAGTCCTTCCTCAGTAGATGCTGGAATCTAGCCAGCAACCTTTACCGTTGTGGCATCTTTATTAAGAAAGGTGTTAAGGTAGGAGTCGTTTGTTCATCAGGTGTAGGTGATTCGGTGGGGGTGGTTTGGGCTTTGGTGGTGTTTGTTGCTTTTGCAGATTTTGGTTTTTCTGCATCTGCGGTTTTTGAAGTTCTGCCGCCGCCTGCGCTTGCGACCTGTTTTTCTTTTGTAGGTTTTTCGGGCTTGGGTTTGGCTTCGGGGGTTGGGGATTTTTCCGATTTTTCAGCTTTAGGGGCTTTGTCGGAGTTGTCCACTTGTTTGGTGGTAGGTGATTTGCTTTGGCGTGGGGGCGGCTTTTCTTCTCTAGGCTTTTCCTCCGCACCTTTTGCGATTTCGCTACTCTGCGCCAATGCCGCCGTTTCTTCGGTTACTTTATCAGTTGTCGGTGTGGCTTTGGTTGTTTGTGTTTCTGTTGCAGGAGATTTATTATCCATTGTGGTTTTTTCGTCCTGCGGTCTGTTTGCATCATCTGTCATGTGCTGTGCCTCCTTTGCTTTTTGATGGCATTAAAAAAGGGCTTGATTTCTCATGATATACCTCCATTGTTTACCAGTAAATCCTTCGAAGTCCATAACCAAACTGTAATACAAATGTAACAGAAATGTCGTCAGATTATTACTGTGTTTGTAAATAAAGCGATTTTTTCGTCCTTTTAACAACCTAAAAGAGATTGTTAAATTTCTGCGTATCACAATTTTGTGTTACAACGTACTTAAATCGAGCTAAATCGAACAAGTTTTTGGGTTCACATTAAACCTTTAGGAAAAAATATTAGGTAATCTAGTAATGATTTTCACCTCCAAAATCGAGGGCGACGCCCCTGTAAGACTAGCTGAAAAACATTGGGTTTACAGGATTTGTGAAGGTTTTAGAAAAGAAAAAACCACCCTTATCAGGATGGTTTTTATATATAAGCACGAGACCGGATTTGAACCGGCGACCCTCGCCTTGGCAAGGCGATGCTCTACCACTGAGCCACTCGTGCAAGTGAGGTTTTTTGCTCTTGCTTAACCTCACTTTTACTATTATACACTTTATTTTTAATATGTCAACACTTTTTTTGAAAAAAATTCAACTTTTTTTCAAATTTATTTTCCGTTGACCAAAACTTCGTACAAAAGTCCCATTCTTACGTACATTCCGTTGAGGGACTGCTCGAAATATTTTGCTCTTGGGTCGTTATCCACCTCTGTGCAAATTTCGTGGCGACGTGGAAGCGGATGAAGAACGATAAGGTCATCACCAAAATGGTCCATGGCTGTTTTGTCGATTACAATTTCTTCCACTTTGATGCCTTCTTTTTCAAAGCGTTCGGTTTGGGTGCGGGTTTGGTAGATAACATCCAAATCTTTTGGTAGGTCGGTGATTTTGTCAACTTTTATGTATTTCGTGCCACGTTCGGTTATATAGTCGATATATTCTTGCCCCAAAGCCAACTGAGGGATAGACAAGCCGTAAATTGTTACGTTTTCGTATAAAGAAAGCATTTTTATTAGGGAGTGGATTGTGCGCCCATATAGCAAGTCACCTAAAATTGCTACGGAGATATTGTCAAGTCTGCCTTTGTTTTTGTAGATTGTGTAGGTGTCTAACAAGGCTTGGGTCGGATGCTCGCCGCTACCCGCTCCAGCATTTAATATTGGTGCATTAGACACTTTTGCAGCACGCTCGGCAGAATCTTTATCAGGGTGACGCATGACGATACAGTCAGAATAAGCATCCATAACACGGATGGTATCTTCCAAGGTTTCGCCTTTAATGGCAGATGACATTTCCAAGGCATTTTCTGTTGAAATGTTTTTGCCACCCAAACGTAAAATTGCCGCCTCGAAAGACAGACGTGTACGGGTTGATGGCTCGTAAAAAATAGTGGCAACCACCTTGTCCGCAATGGCAGAGCTGTAGGAACGCTCGTTTTCACGGATGTGGTCTGTCAATTTAAAAAGCTTGTCCAATTCCTCACGGCAAAACTGTTCTGAACCCAAAACATGACGCATAAAAATATCCCCTTAAATTGTATTTTTGTGCTAATGCACAAATTATCTAATGATACAGCAATCGGGAAGCGTTGTCAAGCTTTTTTTGAAAATAAAATTAAAATTTTTTTGGCTACATTAAAAACCACCCCATAAGGGATGGCTTAATGATTGTTCTAAGTATTATTCAGCTTTTGGTGCAGCGGCAGCTGGTGCAGCTGGCTTCGGCTTTGGCTTTTGGGTAAAGGACAAGAACTTGGTGAAATGCAGACCCACGTGGATGCCAGTGAAGAAGAAAGCAGCCCAAGAGGTGATGGTATGCCAAGTTCCGATAGCACTTGATGGTACAGCACCTGGGAAAGGTCCGCCAGCGGCAATCATAGAACTTGTGCCAAAACCTGCAACACCAGTGCCAAGACCCCACAAAATACCTGTAATGATTGATGTGGACATAAACACGCACACAATAATCATCATCCAAAACTTAGCTTTGGTAGCTTGGTTGCCTTTTGCCCAGTTCTTTGCCACACCTGTCAACCATTTGAAGTTGATGATAATGTGGATGAGGAAAAGGACTGTTAGGATGGCACCAAAAAGAATATGCCAAGAGGCAAGATGCCAGTTCCAACCAAACAGATACCAAGCCCTGCCTACGTCTTCAAGACGCATCAAGTAGGGGGTAAGCATGAGACCGATAAGGACAATAAACATCAAAATGTCCACAATCAAGCTAACACGCTTATGGGTTTGTTGATTAAGCATAGAGATTTCCTCCTAAAAGAAATTTTTATTACGTTATTGTAACAGATTTTAGGGGTGCTAGTCAATACTTTTTTGAAAAAAATTTCCTACTTGTTAATTATTTTTCATTATCGTCTGAATTATTGCCTATATTTTTGCGTTCATCCTCAGAAGTGGGTGCATCGACTTTGTTTTTCTGGGCATCATCCGCACCCACAATGCCCTTGTTACGCCATTTGCCCATACGATATACAATGATGGACAAAATTGTATTTGTTGTCCACGCAGCCACCAGCGACCACATTAAGGCTTCGGGGTTGCGGTGGTGGGCATCGGGGTCTATAATTGCTAGATTAAGCCAGGCGGGGGTTGTCATAAAATGTATAAACAAGTATGCCGTTGGCACACGCACTAAAGCTGTGTTTATAAATGCTCCCCACATCGGACTGACAGCATCCCCTGCCCCACGAATTGCACCCCAAAGCACTTGGCAAATAGAGAAAATTACAAAGCCTGGCACCAAAATCCGCAACATCCGCTGGGACATATCAATTATGTAGGGGGTGTAGTAGTCGTTGGGGTCTGTAAACATTCTTGCGAAAAATTCACCAAACAAAAGCACGGTTGCACCCATGGCAATGGACACCAGCAGGGAAAGCACAATCCCTTCCTTAACACCTTGGCTTATACGCTCTTTTTTGCCCGCCCCCATGTTTTGTCCAGCATATACCGTGATGGCATTACCGAAGCTAAAAATCGGCATGAGAATAAAAGCGTCAATTCGCATTACGATTGTCATAGTTGCCACAAAAGTTGAACCAAAGCTATTTGTAAGAGGTTGAACTAGCATCACAGCGACCGCAATAACCGCTTGGGAAGCACCCGCAGGCAAGCCCAGCTTCAAAACTTGTTTTACATACTTTTTCTGTGGTTTCAAGTATTTTTTACCCGCATCAAAAACATGACGCATCTTTATCAACTTACGCCAGCATAATACTGCCGAAAGACCTTGGGAGATGACCGTTCCAGCTGCAATTGCTGGCATTCCCCAGTCAAAACCCACGATAAACAAAAAGTTGAGTGCCACATTAAGCACGGAAGAAATGACCAAGTAAATTAGCGGGGAGAAGCTGTCACCTAAGCCCCGCAAAATGCCTGAAAATATGTTAAAATACACCAAACCAAGAATACCCCACATTAGGATATTCATATACAGAACGCTGTCGTCCAAAATCTCCGCTGGTGTGCCAAGTGCTACCATCAGCGGACGAGATAACAGAGGACCAACAAGCATTAAAACCCCACCAAGTATGGCGGTACAAGTAATTATCGTGCCGATTGTCCGTGACAAATCTTCCCTAGCCTTTGCACCGAAGTATTGGGAAACCATAACCCCGCCACCAACGGCAATCCCCACCATTAAAACAACGATAAGGAAAAACACAGGCATGGAAGCCCCCACCGCCGCCAATGCGTTTGGACCAACAAAGCGTCCAAGTATCATAGCATCCGCAAGATTGTAAAATTGCTGAAAAATGTTACCGATAAGCATAGGCACGGCAAAAACCAACAACTTACGCCATGGTTTGCCCTCTGTCATGTCGATTTTACCAAATCTCGTTTTTAATCCGTCTAACATATTTTTACCCCCGATTTGCTACATTAAAAGGAAACAAAAAGCCCAAAGCGTCTGGGCTTTTTTCATATGGTTTATTGCTTTTGGTCTTGGAACATTTTCATTCGTTCTTCGTGGCTAACCACTTTATCAATTTGGTGCAACATCCACATATACCCAAAAGGGTCAGAGAACATGGCGTTTTTAAGACCCATGGCAGGCATCTCTGTAATTGGAACAACTTGCTGACAGCCATTGTCCAAAGCCTTTTTGAAAGTCGAATTAATATCAGGGACAGCCACATTAAGCCAAGAACTGCAAGGGTCACCAGCTTTAGGAGCGATTAGCATATGTTCGGCATTTTCATCCAATAAATGTATACGACTGCCGTAAATCGACAAAACCACTTCGCTAGTGCCTACACCAAAATCAGAAACCTCTATCCGTTCCACCTCGAATATCTTTTCATAAAGCTCCAATGCAGAAATAGAGCTAGGTATAACCATGCACACTTCAAGTCCCGTAATCATAACGTTTTCCTCCGTTAATTTTATTTTGGTCTGTTTCTGTTGTTTTCTTGGTATTGACTAAGTATATAATTTCGGTCGGCTTGTGTTGGTTCTGCACTTGCTCCCCTACCCTCTTTAGCCCATACGGCTTTGGCGGATATTTTTGTACGTTCTTCTTGCACTCGGATTTTAACATCAATTTCTAGCACTCTTTGGATGGCTTCTTGTAACCCTTTTACTTGGTCGGGATAATTCTGACCTTTATCTGGGAAAGTGGCACTTAAAGGCTCGAAAATTGCTTGAAAGGCATCGTCACAATGAAGAACTTGGTCGATATAGATTTGTTTTTCCTTACCCATCTCCAGCAAAAAATCCCGCCGTTCATGTATGGAAGAAGATGCGTACAAACTTTCTTGGTTTTCACAAATATTTAGTATGGTTTCCAATGCTTCTTGCTTTTTTGCCAAAATATCTCCCAAAATCGCAAGCTTTGTTTCAAATTCCCTTTGTTCATCTAACAAAATATTACCTCCCTACCAAATCTCGGTAAAAGCCCCGATATACCCCGCCAGCTTCCATTGGCAAATCGGCACGCCTGTACATTTCGCCAACAGTCACGAAGTTATAACCTTTCTCCATCAGTCTGTCAATTGTGTAAATCGCCCCATAAATACTACTTGTATGGATGTCATGCAATAAAATCACACTACCTTCTTGAGACCGTTTGACAATATGAGATTGTGTCACGTTAGCGTCTAAATATCGCCAATCCTGCGGGTCAACACTCCACATAACAACTGACATTCCCATTTCTTCTGCAACTTCCAACACCATGTCGTTAAAAGCACCATAGGGCGGACGCAATAGCGTTGGTTTTTCCCCTGTTATTTGGTAAATAAGATAATTCGTTATTTCAATTTCATCCATAATTTGCCTTCTTGTTAGCCTTGTAAATAAAGAATGGCTATAGGAGTGATTGCCGATTTGATGCCCTTCTCTGTGCATCCTCTCCACAATTTCTGGGTTAGAAACGATACTCGCACCAAGCAAGAAAAACGTGGCATGCACCCCACGCTCTGCTAATGCGTCCAAAAGTATGGGTGTCAAGCGATAATGAGGACCATCGTCAAAAGTGATTGCCATTCGTGGGCGGTCGCATTGAGGTTCGGGTGAAAGACCTTTCCAAATGTCACCTAAATCTTCTAAAGATATAGGTATAGCAAAATATCTATCAGAACTTTGCACGTGTATAAATAGGTTTGCTTCATTAAATGTAAAGTATTCTTTACCAGTCAAATGAAAATTTTCCCCAAGAAAATCTGAAAAAATATCCCGAAAATTCGCTTCATTAACAAATAAATCCTTTAAGTTAATTTCTTCGCCCTTCTCTAAGTTATAATTTACAACCAAGCGCTTTACCGAAAAACCACTAGTATCACCGTAAAAACGCAAATCCAGCACCACACCTAGGGCATATTCGCCGTAAGCATAGGTTTTTGGACGCATATGAACATATCCGCTGGTATTATCAGCCAGAAAGTCGTTTATTGCGTTATATGTCATTTGGGTAAGCTTGTAATTTAGGTCATCACAGGGGCTTATGGGATACACTAAATCCATGGAAAAGCCCCCCTCATCCTGATGAAATGGCTGAAAGGAAATGCCGAGGGCTTGCCCTGTGTCAATGGTGTTATTACTGGTCTCTCTATAAAAACGCAAAAAGCCCGCAGATGGAGCAGTTGCTTCTTCTGCAGAAAAAGGATTATGGGTATTGGATGCGGTACTTTGGGTAGAGCCGTCACTTGAACTGCAACTCACAAAAATCAACACAAATACAACACAAAAAGCAAACAGCAATCTTCTTTTCATCCCAAGCCCTCAATCCTCTTTTAACTACAATTAATTATAACCTAAACGGCACGGAATTTCAACAAAAATTTTTGAAAAAAATCCTTGACAATATATTGCAACTATGTTAGAATGTTCTTGTGCCGTGAAAAGGCTTATTTTTTATGTTATATTTTATACATGAGGTGAGGATAATGAGAACAAAAATTACTTTGGCTTGCACAGAGTGCAAACAGCGTAACTACGAGTCCAAAAAAGACAAAAAGACCCATCCAGACCGTATGGAGTTTAAGAAGCATTGCAAATTCTGCAACAAGCACACTCCACACAGAGAAACCAGATAGGTTAAGCAGACAATTTCGGAGGACATTTTTATGGACGACAAAAACAAAACTGCCGACAAAGGTTCTACAGCAGAAGCCGCATCTTCTTGGTGGGGTGGTCTTGTTGGCGAATTTAAGCGTATTTCTTGGCCCACAAAAGAACAGATTGCAAAAATGACCATTGCTGCTATCGTTGTTAGTGGTATCGTTGCTGCTATCATCACGGGTTATGACCTTTTATTAGGCTTTTTGCATAATGGCTTGATAAATTTAGTGGGTTAGAGGTGGCTATGTCAGAGTATACCCAACAAAGCGAGGCTATGTGGTATGTTGTACATACCTATAGTGGTTATGAAAACAAGGTTAAGGCGAACATTGAAAAGATAGTTGAGACCCGCAATATGTACGACCAAATTTTGGAAGTATCCGTGCCAACTCAGAATGTGGTTGAGGTAAAGAATGGCGTACGCAAAACCGTAAACCGCAAGGTGTTTCCTGGCTATGTGTTGGTGTTTATGCACATGAACGATGAAACATGGTATGTGGTGCGTAATACCCGTGGTGTTACCAGCTTTGTAGGACCTGGCTCTAAGCCTGTTCCGCTTACAGAGGAAGAACTGCACAACATGGGGCTAATTGCGGCGGAAACCGTCAATTTTGACTTTGAAGTGGGCGAGCTTGTACGGATTATGGCTGGGTCTTTTGAAGATTCTACAGGTGCAATCCAAGAAGTGAACCACCAGCGTCAAACCGTTACTGTGGCTCTTAGCATCTTCGGCAGGGAAACTCCTGTTGAGTTAGAGTTTACAGAAATTGAAAGACTATAATTTATAGTGTATAAATGTGGGAGGGGAAACCCGCTATCACCACAGAGGAGGAAAATCAAAATGGCAAAAAAAGTCACTGGACTTATTAAGTTCCAAATACCAGCAGGGGCGGCGACTCCTGCACCACCAGTAGGCCCAGCTCTTGGTGCGCATGGTGTAAACCTTATGGGTTTTTGTAAGGAGTTTAACGACAGAACCAACAAGCAAAAAGGCATGATTATTCCTGTTGTTATTACTGTTTACGCTGACAAATCTTTTACCTTTATTACTAAGACACCGCCAGCACCGATTTTGTTGAAAAAGGCAGCGGGTATCGAAAAAGGCAGTGGAGTGCCACACAAAGAGAAGGTTGCCACTGTTACATCAGCTCAAGTAAGGGAAATTGCAGAAACTAAGATGGAAGATTTGAATGCCGCAAGCATTGAAGCGGCAATGTCTATTATTTCTGGGACTGCCCGTAGTATGGGTATTGTTGTTGAGGGTTAATCCGTAAGGGGGACATATTATGTTAATTGTAACCATGCAGGAAATTCCAGGCAAACAAATTGCAAATATGGGACTTGTACAAGGAAGCGTTGTTCAAACCAAGCACATTGGTCGGGATATTGGTGCAAGTTTCAAAAGTATTGTGGGTGGCGAAATTCACAGTTACACCGAATTGATGGTGGAAGCCAGAAAAATCGCTACTGACAGAATGGTAGAACAAGCAAGGGCTTTGAATGCCGATGCCATCGTTGCCGTTAGATATGTGACCTGCTCTGTTATGGGCGGTGCTTCGGAGGTTATGGCTTATGGTACGGCGGTTAAATTTGCGTAAGGTAATTCGTGTTTTTGTTTCGATATTGACTCTGGTTATGGGTTTGGCGGTGTTTACCGCTTGTGATGGTGCAAATAGTGGTTCTTTCACTGTGTCCATCAATCGTAATGAACAAACCTTCAATGGTGGCTTTTCTGCATCAGCGGACAGGGTTAGTAGCGGTAGACGCAATCGAACATTTCATCTTCATGCAAGTGAAGTGGACGCAATTCACGTGACTGGAAGCGTTGGTGAAGGGTCACTAATCCTTGTTATTTCTCAAAATGGTAATGAGGATGGCACAGAGGTTGTGGTAGATTTATCTAACGGCTTTGAAGGGTTTGTGGACACAAGTAGCCTTGATGCTGGACGCATACGCTTTTCATTGCGTTATGATGACGTACGAAATTCCAATGTAAGAGTAACTTGGTATAGAAGTAACGTATAAACTGAAGTTGGTGGGAGGGGAAACCCGTTATTACCACAAGGAGGATTAAAATGCCAAAACAAGGTAAAAAGTTCCGCAAAGCGGCGGAAATGGTAAACAATGACATGTTATATGACACAGGCGAAGCCGTTGATTTGGTAACAAAAGCGTCTTTTGCCAAATTTGATGAAACTGTTGAAGCTCATATTCGTTTGGGTGTTGACGGTAGACACGCAGAGCAACAAGTGCGTGGCACGGTTGTTTTGCCACATGGTACTGGTAAAGTTCAGCGTATTTTGGTTTTTGCCAAGGGTGACAAGGCTAAAGAAGCGGAAGATGCTGGTGCAGACTTTGTGGGTGCGGAGGAGCTTATCCCGAAAATCCAAAACGAAAACTGGTTTGAATATGATGTAATTGTTGCAACCCCTGATATGATGGGTGTTGTGGGTCGTCTTGGTAAGGTACTTGGTCCAAAGGGTCTTATGCCAAACCCAAAGACTGGCACTGTTACCATGGACATTACCAAAGCTGTTGAAGACATCAAAGCTGGTAAAGTGGAGTATCGTCTTGACAAAACCAACATTGTCCACGTGCCAATTGGTAAGGTTTCCTTTGGTATTGAAAAACTTACTGAAAACTTTGAAACCCTTATGGGTGCCGTTATAAAAGCAAAGCCATCTGGTGCAAAAGGTCAATATCTACGTAGTGTGGTGCTGGCCTCCACCATGGGTCCTGGCGTTAAAGTAAACACTGCAAAATTAAGCTAATTATAATAAAACCCCGATTGGATAATGCTATTCGGGGTTTTATTTTCTTCTAATCTCTCTTTTTGGTGCAGGCAATGAGAGGATTAACAACCCAAAACCCTTTATAATACATATTGATAAGGACAGGAATAACGCACAGGGCTTGGTACGTAAGCAAAAGCATTTTTAATTGGCTTTTCATATATTTAGAAGCCTCTGCAACTACTTTTCGAAAAAAGGGGTTCATATGAATCAAAACCAAGTATTGGAGTTAGAAAATGCAATAAATAAGGGTTACACTAATATAGCGGGCATAGTTATACAAAAAGATGGAAGCGTGGTTTATGAAAATTATTTTAATGAGTGTTCAAGTACCACTCCCATCCATGTGTTTTCAATAACAAAGAGCATTGTTTCTATGTTAATTGGTATCGCCATTGACAAGGGTTACATCATTAGTGTTGACCAAAATGTCTTGGATTTTTTTCCTGACTACACTATTAAACGAGGTGAAAAAACAATCCAGACTATTATAATTAAAAATATGTTGACGATGACAGCTCCATACAAGTACAGGTCAGCACCTTATACAAAATATTTTACAAGCAGTGACTGGGTGCAATCAGCACTTGATTTATTGGGTGGTAAAAGCCCCGTTGGCAAATTTCGATATACGCCTCTTATAGGTCCTGATATTTTGTCAGGTATTCTAGTAAAAGCAACAGGACAATATGTACTAGATTTTGCAAGAGAATACTTATTTTCTCCTTTGGGGATTGCAGTTGAAAATAATGTAATATTCAAAGATAAAGAAGAACAGCTTGCTTTTGTAAAAGGAAAAGGTGTGAGTGGTTGGGTTTCTGACCCTAATGGCACGAACACGGCTGGCTGGGGGCTTACAATGACGGCCACGGACATGGCAAAAATAGGAACTCTTTATTTGAATATGGGAAAATGGGCTAATAAACAACTTATATCGGAGAAGTGGATTGCTGAAAGCCTAAAAGAGCATAGTGAGTGGGAAGAACTTAAACTACCCTATGGGTATATGTGGTGGCCTAAAATTGGAAACGGCTATGCGGCTATGGGTGATAGCGGAAATGTGATTTATGTAAATCCTTGCAAAAAAATAGTGGTATCCATAGCATCACTTTTTAAGCCCACTGCGAAAGATAGGGTTAAGCTAATTATGGACTACATTGAACCAATGTTTGAGTTGTAATTTATAAACAACCAATAGCAGTATTTTCTCCACCTTTGGTATTAGACCTCTACGGAAATTGGCATTTTTTCTTTTTTGCGATGCGGAATCATAAATGTTCGAGAGGTTTCATACTACAAAATGCAATTTCCGTGGAGGTCTAATATGCGTTGTTTAATGTGTTTATAGAAGCGAGGTGATGGCATGGAATGGCTAAAACGGATGAATGACGCCCTGTCATATATAGAGGACAATTTGGATGGTGAGATTTCTGTGGAGAGAGCTTCGCAACTTGCATGTTGCTCCCAATACCACTTTCAAAGGATGTTTTCGTATATCATAGGGGTGTCTTTGGCGGAATATTTACGACGCAGAAGGCTTACCCTTGCTGGTTTTGACTTGCAGGTAGGGCATAAGGTTCTAGATGTTGCCTTGCGTTATGGGTATGATTCTCCGACGGCATTTAATCGTGCTTTTAGGGCTTTACATGGTATCGCACCATCGGAAGCACAAAAGCCAAATGCACCGCTAAAAGCTTTTCCGCCTATCAGCTTCCAAATAACAATTAAAGGGGTAGTTGGAATGGACTACAGAATCATGGAAAAAGAAGGATTTAGAGTTGTGGGTATTCGCATTGAAATTGGCGATGACGTCCATGCAAATGCTGAAAAGATTATGCCTTTCTGGGTAGAGGCGGGTGCTGACGGTCGCTTGGAAAAAATTATTAACTTGATAAATGGCGAACCCGCTGGGCTTTTAGGTATGGGTTGCGGTGATGAAAACAGTGACAATGGGTGGTATTACATTTGTGCTGCCACAGACAAGCCCACCCCAGACGGTATGTTTGAGGTAAATATTCCTAAGCACACTTGGGCAATTTTTGCTGGCGAGGGCAAGCCTGACACCATCGCAGACCTCATCACCCGCATTTACACAGAATGGCAACCCACATCGGGCTACGAATGGGCAGACACCTTGGATTTGGAAGTGTATTTAAGTGACAATCCTACAAACATGAAATACGAAGTTTGGATGCCCATCAAAAAGAAATAATCT
>Ga0123352_10010883_pt1 | contig 14310 bp, 4 predicted proteins | sample TergutLab28metaG_FD_89700 | JGI IMG/M metagenome (GOLD analysis project Ga0123352, IMG submission 89700) | Labiotermes labralis P1 segment gut microbial communities from Petit-Saut dam, French Guiana - Lab288 P1 | ecosystem: Host-associated > Arthropoda: Insects > Digestive system > Gut ... | reverse complement strand
CTGTATATAAAATGTGAATAATACAGGAACCAAATATGTTAGAATTATGAAACAAACTGCATTTTGAAGAGAAAAAAACGGAGAGTATATACCATGTTTAAAATATTCAGTACCTATATTTGTCGTATAAATATATAAAATGCAACTTTAGAGGTTAGCGGTGCGGTACGACCACTATAGTTGACATTAGGCGTCTAAAGGTTAATCAAAGGGCTGCACAAAAGATGGGACCAGTCAAGGTGCAAGGGTTACTGCATTTACCACCCTACTCTACTCTACTGTACCAAACCTTGTTAAGATCGGACATACCATACTTACATTCAAGACAAAACTTGTTCCAGTCTTCTGTCTTGTGAATTTATCGTTCATTTCTCCAGGCATATGCCAGGACACTACTGCAGTCACTTAATATCCTTCCAATTCAAATGTTTAACTCAAGCTTCACAACCTCTGCATTGGATACGTGAAAACGGCTCTAATGAGGAAACTGAATTAAGCATGAAAAATTGTATCTTGAAAAATTTCTGTGGTCCTGAACATACAGCAAGAAAAACAGTGTAAATTAACAATAATCAACAAAAAGAAACTGAATGAAAAGCTATATTTTAACATGAAATAGCCTCAGTATAACACCAATTTTTTTTTTTCTATAACTGAGCTGGGAAAAGATTTTCTTCTTACAAATGAAAAATACCAAAACCTGCCCATTAACAGTATGTGCTGAATACTTCAACAGGCAGCAGGTGTAATTAAGAAAGAAGGGAAGAAGGAAAGGAATACAACTGAAATTGTAGATTTTTCAATAAAACTGCAGCTTGTATGTGTGTGTGTGTGCACACGTGTACAGCATGAATTTCTTATGCAAGGTTTGGATCACCAATACATGGACTTTGCACCCTGTAATATGATTTGATGTGCTTGTAATTATTTTTGTTAAATGAAGTCCAGTCTGACACATTATTAGGTTCAGTGGGATTGTTTAAAAAAATTGATAAACCCACCAAACTTCCATCATGAGATACTGCTGCTTGCCTGTGTCATTAACAGTTCTAATTTCTACTATCTCCTGCACTCACGCACTCTCCTACCAGAGTTAAGAATAAGTGAATCTATCGCTGCCCCATATGCCTTCATGGTATGCAGGACCTTACCTTTTGCTTTTACTAGCTCCTCTGTTAAGTGTTATCTTTGTCATTAATGACCTTGACCCTACCAATTTCTCCCATAGGTATGCAGAACATGGATACAGTACGTTCAATATACAACCTACTAACAGCTGCAAAATCGCAATTCTGCTTGCTGCATTGTGTGTCAGCATACCCTACCCCTGCACATGACATCAACCTCCGTGTAATAGAGACATACAAACGAGAGTTTCCTGATATTCCTATTGGTTATTCTGGTCATGAGTTGGGTACTGCTATATCTTTGGCTGCAGTGGCAATGGGAGCACAGGTAAGACAGGATACTCCTGGGAGGTTGCCAGTGCATCGCTAGCCTAACTTCATGGTGGTCTTACTTGAAAGTTCATAGCTAGTTAAGTAGTCATGAAATTCCACATATTTAAGGAAAGCAGGTGTTCATTACTGTGTCCAAGAAAGGTATCTCCTGAGAAGCTGAATTTCTAGCTCGCAGCAGGAACTGACACACCACAGGGCTGTACAAGATTTTCCCAGTATGAGTCAAGTATAGGTCCGTAAAATTACAACATAGGCGTACCTATATTATTAATTTACCTGACGAAGTCCCTTCCAATGTACTTCCAAGATTGCTCTTCATATCTTTTCCTTTGACTCCTTGTTCATGTGGGGGTTCATTCTGCAGACATCATCCTTTAAACTACCCCATGGGGTAAGACTGGGCAAATATACTGGCCACAAAACTGAACTTACTCTTTGGCTGGGGTTAAGGTGCTGTGCTACAAATCGGAAGGTCGCTAGTTCGATCCCAGCTGGTGTCAGTGGATTTTTCATTGACATAAAATCCTTCCAATCGCACTATGGCCCTGGGGTCGACTCAGCCTCTAACAGAAATGAGTACCAGGAGTAAAGGTGGCCGGTGCGTAAGGCTGACAACCTACCACCATCCTGTGCCGTTGTCACGAAATCTGGGATCCTTAACTTTCTGGAACCCTCTGGGCCTGTAATGGGACTGCTTTACCTTTTTACTCTTTGGCTGGAAGAGTGATCATGGGAAATACGTGGCAAAATTTTCAACACTCTACTGCAGGGCTGCTCAACCTCTTTTGTGATGCGGGCAACTGTGGCAACATTTTGTCTGCACCTGGACAACATGAAATTCAGTATACAGTTTGGTGAATGAAGAAGTATACATATAATTAGATGTATAATTTTGCCTGCACAGTTTTCTGTATATCATGTGCAATAAAATATGTTAATAGTGGAAAAATTTATTGCAAAATGCAATTAAAATTTTGAGCAGTTTTTATAAACTGAAATAATAATGTAATGCATGTCTCCATCAATAAATGACTTGTAAGTTCTGAAAAATGCTTCAGTCTTCTATCTCGGCTATGCAAGTGAAGGGGTTAAAAGACATTTTCTCTTTTCAAATGTCTCCACAGGCAACGTAACACTGTATTGCAGGCAACATGTTGTCTGTGCACTACAGGGTGAGACAGCCTGCTCTAATGGAAATAAATTCAACATATGACTCATAGAGAAAAAACAGAGTTTCAGTAGTATATCAAACCACACACACAACCAACGTCACTCAAAATGATGGGAGAGAGAGAGATACTCTTTTTTGAATGATCTAAGTGACAATTCCTGTTAGTGCTTGGTGCTCAATCACATGGTCACTACCAGATGGTGGAAACTTCACATTAGGCCCATAGCCAGGGGAATGCAAATGGATGCAATGCACCCACTAGGAACTCGCAAAATATCGAAGAAAACAGACATGCTGATCAGCCTGCTAAAATGTGTTTACATTCCCACTTTATGTCAAACAAGCGTAATCTGAGAAAATTAGCTCTGTATTAAGAAATCCACTGGCTGCAGATTCTTGAGACCACCTGCGATACTGGCTCCTTCCTTCACTACTTGGAGGACAGTTTCAGTACAAATTTAACCCTGTTCAGGTTTTCTTGCCATGTCAGCTAAGCTGCTAATATTCATTCTGAAGACCCAGCAGCTGTTAACGATTTTTTTTAAGGTTTCCAGTTTGGCAAAGACTTTTTTTCCATGACACATACCTGGAAAAACCACTGCACATGAACATTCATTAAACTGAATACATATTTCAAGCGTGCGCGCACACTACCTGCACTCTAGCAGCCATAACTTGTTGAGATTACAGCAACTGAAACACTGTGATTATATTACTGGTAATGCAAATACAAGCTGAGACTACATTCTGAAGGGTGGGGACATGGTAACACTACTTCCTCAGCAGTTTGAGACCATCATATCAGCTGTGGATCATTTTTGCAAGCAAGCACTATACATTAACATGACCTTCTTACACTTCATAGGTGTTGGAAAGACACATCACTCCAAATAAATCTTGGAAGGGCAGTGACCATGCTTGTTCCCTAACTCCAACTGAGTTCCATGATCTTGTGCATCAGATTCGCACCGTCGAAGCTGCACTAGGATCTCCTGTCAAACAGTTCCAGCCCAGTGAAGAGCCATGTTACAAAAAGCTTGGCAAAACTCTTGTGGCAGCACGGCATTTATCCGCAGGAGAGCACATTACAGCAGACAGTGTTAAAGTGAAGGTAGCCGAACCCAAGGGATATCCAGCTGAGAAATATGGGGACATTATTGGAAAGGAACTTGTGAGAAATATTCAAGAGGATGAGAGTATAATGGTCACAGATGTGATCTGAACATGATATTTAGACTGATATCTTTGCACTGTTGTTAACGCAAGAAAATTATACTTTCAGATTTGAAGGAATTGACTGTAAAAGTATTGTATGTCCTGTATACAAAATTTCCATCAGCATAACCATTATTTTTGGCTATATGAAACAGTCCATCCTGCAAAGTTACATCATGGACTGATCTCAAGTCCATTCTGCATACCCAGAAATTAATACGCGCTTAATGCAAATTTGATTTGTAGTTTCCACATATGTGAACTTCTGATATATTGTCAAAGGTTTTATTAGCTCTGTATTTTGTCTTGCATTCTGGTGATGAAATATATATATATTGTTGGTGTATTCTGTGTTAACTTCTTGCCAAGCCTCCTTGTTTCCCTTTATGGTTCTGTTTTAATCCAGTACAGTGCCATACATAGCACTGATCAGAAGTCAGTGATCCCATGCAATACCAGTCCATCCAGATACTCTAGAACATTCCTCAGGGCATATAAAAGTTCAGATGCAATGGCAAAGAGGCAATTCCTTGTTTTGGACCCCTGCAAATGTGCAGCTTATCCAACAAGTTTATACCTATACATACTTTACTTTAGGTTTCGTTTCAACATGTTTGAATCAGCCTGAGCAGTCTGAACAGTATGCCAATTCCAACAGAATATGGTACAGTACTCCCACATAACTGACCCATCAGCTTCTCTGAAACCTGATCAATAGCCAATGTGCTGACCCATTAAAATCCCCATCTTCCATCCAGCATTTGACACATGCAGAATATGACCTTACTGAATTTACTACTGTACATATATCAGTTATGAGGTGTTTTAAATACTGGCACAGTTTAGGTGTGCTGTACTGTATTTATTGTCATATTAGATGCTGACTGCAGTACTGCATAACTGACAATGGTCTAGAAAAAGAAGTACTGGCAATATGTATTTACTTAAAATTCAAATCAGAATTGTCGTAACATACATCAAATTGGAAGAAGTGATAGAAGTCTTAATTGACACTAAAGATATAACAAAAGCAAGCCTATTGAAAAACAATGCTCTCATATCTAAACAAAGACTAGCTTTACACACTCAGGATACCTTTCTGTTTCTGATGTTTCATCTATGTAAAGTGCACAACATAAATTAACTTGGAGCAGTAGTATTTTGTTTTCTGCTACTGTCAGTGGCAATACACAAGTCACTGCTGCCATTTTATGGCACCAGGAGGCGGGGAGGAGAGAATACCAAGTCTTTCTTCACTCACTTTTCCTGGTCCTGTATTTATACTCATGCTTAAAGGAAATGCAAATGTGAAAAACAAATTCATGGATTTTATTTCTTGTGCTTGAATGCAATGAACCATCCTTATGCAACCGTATAATAAAACTGGTGGAAAATAAATTGCACAACTTTTCTTATAATTTCTACTGTAGTCTAACTTTCAAGATATGGTCAGATGTGATCTTAAGTACTGTGTAAATTATAAGGCAAAGAGCTTCTTAAGACACGAGTATCGGTACGTTTTTTGTACATAGCATTTCTGTTATGTACGTTACGATGTGATGCAACTGACATTACAACCAAGCAGCTGAACACTACGAAAACTTGTCCTCATTTCCATTACTGCTGTGTTCTAACATCTGACATGTCTCCACATGTACAGTTTGCAATTCACAATATTCTGTACAGTGTGGATCTGTTACAAGCAAAGAACATAATTTACAACATTTCTGATTCCATTTCATAAATTATCACAAAAAGAACACTATAAATATAGAACTATGAAAAAATGAATTTCAGTGGAGGAACTTAACTGTGAAAATCCACTTATTAAAAACCAAACAAACCTGATGTAAATCTGGTGTTGTGAAGAATGTTACAGAACAACATGAAGTGCCCCATCATATATCATTCTGGGTCAAACAATTACACTCTCATGGTTGAAGAACAAGGAGCAAAGTAATATTACAAGAGCACATAACAAACTACAAAAACTACTAACATTTATCAGTGGAGTGATTAACACTTTTAACTGTTTTGGAGGCATATACTAATGTTCATTTATTGAATCATGCCAAGAACCATTCTGGCCATACCAGTATATTTTGGAACTCATATGCATGAGCTCAGACACCTTGATGGTTGATGTATCAGCACAGGGTGAGTGAACATTTACCTTCATTTACTGCCAAGGTCCAAAACTGACCTTCAGGGGGGTAATACATATGAACAGAGATACCTTGACCTCTCTGTAAGCAAGTACAAATTATATTTTTCTTTCCACTTTCTGACCCATTTATGGGGTATTGCCAAGTATATTCTACAAATTAATTAATTAATACAGTATGTGATTATTAGGATAAACCTGACTTATCTCCTCCTCTACATGATTAAACTGGAATTAAAATTCATGTTCATTTACTTTCAACACTATTCCATACTTTACGGGGTTCATCATCATCAATCCCTGCACTATTTGATAAACTACTGTATTATAACCAACCAAATGCTTAATGTTAATGTGTCATATTATGGTCAAAACATTACATCTCCAACATGTTTCGATCTTTCATAGATCAGCCAGGAGATCATACCTCAATCACTCAGTATACAACATGAAGGACACTACAATTTCTAAATTTATACTAGTATACTGTAGTAAGATTTGGTATTTTGAACAGCATACAGAAGTATAGCATGTGGAATGCAGATGATCTCACGCAAAGTAGATGTAACCACATAGTTACATGGAACTCCGATTGTTCAGCATCTTGGAGACAAAATGGAACAATAGTTGGCATGGGACTTCTGTACACTGTTCAAGATATGCTTACTGCAGTGTATTAATGTAATTTTAGAAATTTTACTACATAATGATGATCTATGAAAGATCAAAACATGTTGGAGATGTATTGTTTTAACTATAAAATTACACACTACCAACGTGCATTTAATTGGTTATGATACGATAGTTTTACAGGTATTACTTTCATAAACTTCATACAACCTCCTTCTACAAGATTATGTGGACCTGCATATACACTTAGTATTAACGTGCAAGTATTCCATCACACAAAAATACAAGTCCATTCCAGGGTGCATTAATACTGTACTGAAGGATATGAATCCCCATTATCAACAGTTGTAACTTACAAAACTGGAATAATTCTGCAACTCTGGTATCTGAGCAGCTTTCTCTTACCCTAAATTTACATAATGAAACTTTATAAACAGATATCACAACAACAGATTCCTGCTTAAGACAACCTTTAATAATAACAAGACAATAGTGACTCACTGCAATTCATTTTGTGTTGTGAGTTTCACTTTTCAAAGCGCAAAGCACTGTTCTGTAGCAAATGCATTCTTCACAGCAGGTACACATTTATTTTACATAACTTACAACTGCAGTTGCAATATTATCAACAACAATAAAATATATTTAACTTCAACAAAACGTAATACTGAACACAACAAAACTGTATGTGCTGGAATATATGGCTATCTTTTACAAATATACAAAGGAAGGAAAGAGTACTGCTGACTAGATATCAAAAGGAAATCAATAATCATAAGTTTTATTGTATGGGAACTGGATTTTAAACTGCCTGACACTACAAGGCTGACAGTCATATTTAACTTGGGGTAATGTCGCGAGTATTTAACAATTGCACTGCTTGGACACTTCTATTGTGCATATACCACTGCAGTAACACAACATACAGCATGAAGAGATAACAAAAAGAAGTCATACAAATCCTGATTTTCTAAAGCACCTGAAACCACAGACTGTTAAATTACTGTATATGACAGTCTCTTTAAAAACCGCAACTGTCAACAAAGAAGAAAAGCATCTAAACTAAATGTTCAAAGTGAGTGGTAACACATGATGAGTAAGTAAGCCTTCTACTAATTCCTAGTTTCAAAAGTGGTCAAAGAGTTCAAGGACTTTGGCAGAGTGTAACTGAATAGTTCCTACAAACTTTCACAGGTTGTAGGTGGAGTAATTTGAGACCAGAAACACAGGGTCAGAAACGTCTCTTCTGTACCAAATCAGCACTGGTACTGTGACTTTGAGGTCACCCTGTGAGACTCATTTACGATATCCCTGTGGAACTGAACAGGACCTGTTTGCTCAAATTCCAGCAGCATGTCAACTGTCCAGAACACACCAGCTACCTTGGCACTGCTACACTGCCTGTAATGTGGTCAGTGTCTATCACTCTGAACATACTTTGTTAAATAATCGAAAATAATACCTTTAAAAATTCTATACACAATGTACAACCAATAAGAATTTCTGAAAATGATTCAAAAAAAAAAAAACAGCTGATCTCTGAAGTCAGGCTGCCTGCCTCCCAGCTGCTGTACCAAAACCAATTTCAATATGGAGGCATTTTTCACTGTATGTTCCCCGACTCAAATTGCCCCCTGTTGACCCCACTACCTCTGAAAGTTTTTATAAATTATCCAGTTACATCCTGTATGTAAGTTCAACACTCCACTGAGGGCTTCAGTGTACCGAAACCTCAGCATTCATAATGCGAGACTTTTCAGGTCAGCAATTACTATTTTTAAGACTAATATTGATAAACAAAATATATCTAACTTCAAGAAAATATAATACTGATCTCACAAGTTAAACTCACAAGAAGTAACTGTTACATCGTGCAGTATACTGGACATAACTTAAGTACAGTAATTACGCAACACGCCAAAAATACACGACAGACTTAAACAATTTAACTGGCCTATCCAAGCACAAGTAATTAAAACGTATGTTTACACATCAGGATGTACAATTAGGTGCGTATATCATTGTCATAAGTCTCCATTTAATTAACAACCCCAAAATTTTTATAGATATCAAATTCTCTATACATGTGATATAATCATACTTTCTAAAACTTAGAAGTGCCAGCCATAAAAACTGTAAATGAATTAATTCTCAGCAGTAATGGTGGGGAGAGAAGAAACAGGTAAACCAGACCTGTAGCAATAGCATGATGTAAGTTCAATTTAAAAAATCCAGGTTGTTGAAAGCATAATTAACAGCTTGCAAACACAAACATACAGAACAAGAACATGCAATTTCCCATGATTACAAAGTCAAAAGGAAGAGCCTAATGTGGAGAACTGGCAAACAAGATGTTACCTGATGGATGAAGAGAGAAGTCCTGAAAGAGAAGAGTCAGCATCCACTGGCAAAAAGTAAAAATATATGGTTGTCAGCATACATAAAGACAAATGTATTTGTGATAGAATGTTCAAGGGAGGACAACATTACTTTCAAAACAGAGATCTTGGAAACTACCTCTCTACCAAACACCATTCAAATACTCAGTACATTTCTTATGGTTGTCTGAGATGAAAGTTACTAATGAAGAAAACATATTATATCAGTGGTTTCCAGTTTCATAAACAAGGCAAGAAGGTACAGCTGTCCACATCCATGCTATGAAGGCATACACGAGGGAGTAGTTGCACAGCTTCACTCATTGTTAATCCTAGCACTAGATGGAGTTTGAGTGGTCACCTTCATGCCCTGGCAGCTGTATCTCCAGGAAAAACTCCAGAACCAACCGAACACAGCGCTGGGTGGATCCCAAACTCATACTGGACGTTCAGGAGAAAAGAAAAATCTCCCGTCCCTCTTGGGATTTGAATCCTGCACTATCTAAACTGTAGCCTATTCCAGGGGTGCACAATCATTTCAAAAATCTAAGTCACTGAAAAATTCTAGGCACCAGAAGGGTGATAAGCAAGATCTATACTGAAGACCCACCAATGTCAGGTGCCACCATGCAAAATTTAGTTGCCATGGTTACCTGGCAACTAGGATTTGTGCAACCTGTGGCCTACTCACTACACTGACTACACTATTCTGTCTCATTTTCACTGAAAAGTGGAAGTGTTTATTGTTTTGCATGCAAGCTTCCTTTTCACTGTCACACTTTCTCCACATGAGCAGTGGCCAATACTGGCTAACAAAGAGAAAAATATGTCTTAAACCTCACACAGTAATAAAATGCATCAATTTCCTTTGAAGAAACACTGCATTAATAAGCATATGGCCCATCAATTCAAGAATCATGTGAAGTACTGGCAAAATAACCAGCAAATAACAGTGGCCATTCTTAAATTTCTGGCAGAACAAGGACTAGTGTTGTGTGCATTGACGAAATTCTGCAGTCTCCCGGGCATCCGACAGTAATATCCCAAGCCTGATTTCCACCAAGAAGTAAAGTACAATTATTGCCCTGCTGCAAGCTTTACTCCTTGTATATAACTCTTTAGCAAAACACCAGGGGCAGGATCTTCTGAAGACAGAAGCAGTTTCAAGATGTTAAAGATGTCCAGTGTTCCTATGTGAGAGAAGCTATACAGATCCATGTGGTCACACAACACAGCACTGGGACTGATATTATTGTGCAAGTATGGTATGAAGCACCACCCAATATTAGTCAGTCTCTGTCAGTTCATGGCACGACTGCCAGAAACCAGGGAAAAGAAAGTTCTAGTCCAATCAGTTCATCCACAGCAGCCCTACACACATGCTGTGTTTTCTTATGAAGTGAGCATCGAATTTTGTTACCAACTCAGAAAAATGCTACAGAAGCAAATGAAATGTCCAAAACTGTGTATGGAATGATGGCAGATCAAGTGTATATTAAATGGGATTCATCAGACTCTTTAAGAACTGGGAGAAAGGAAGATCTGCCCAGAATGTGTTTTGTACAATCTCATGGATCAGCTCATTCTGACATGCAGGGAAGCAGTGTGGTGGTGTTCAGCCACCCAGGTTATTTATCTGATCTTGCATCAGCAAACATTCTTTTTCCCAAGTTCCTGTTTTAAGACCTTAACTTAGACGATGATGATTCAGAGACATAAGGACATCAAAAAGAAAGTAACCACCAAATCAAAGACAGTAACTTTGAATGCCTTCAAATACTGTCATGTGCAGCTTTTACCAAGGTGCAGAACTCATGCTGCGATCAAGGTTTAATAACTTTGAAGAAACGAAAACAGTTTGTTTCTTATTTCATGTGAATCTGTACTTACAGACTGAATCCTGGAAATGTACTGTTTCACCAAGAATATTCTTTTCTCCTTGCAAGTGATACTGCTCAAAGTATTTTCATGATTCCTCCCTACTGGAACATCTGGGAAGCCAAGAGAAACTCTAAAAAAAAAAAAAACTACTTACATCAACTACTGGCTGAAATGAGACTTTAAATCCTTCAACACTTTAAGGGTTGTGGTCTGTGCCAGACAGAGATGTCAGCTCAAAACATGCCAGCGGAGTTCCTTTCCACAAACCCTCCATCTCTTCCTTTTGTTTTGTTGCTGTTGCAAGTATGATACAAAAGGAGAAACCAAGCAATCTTGGTTCTTTTCGATTGGTTCTTCTCAGGTCGTCACTTTCTTCCCCACTGGAGGCATTAAATTGCAAGCAGCCTGAAAAGTGTTTGGGGGGGGGGGCAATATTTTTCTCCCTGTGGAACGCCGCATTTGAGGCGTACTGGAATCTGAATCCCAGGAACTTTGATAATCTAAGAATTGCCAACAGGAGGCTTGCATGAAAATATAAAGGAACCCAGCACACAAATGCTACTAAAATCAGGAACACTGCACCATCTCGTTTGAATTTAGTGGGAACAGTGCAGCTTCAGTAATTGGTGCCTGATGCTTCACAACAATGTGATGCCCATTTTGTTAAGCTACAAAATGTCCCCTAAGCTCCAAAATAGTCGAAACTCCATCATTATCATTAGACTGTTGAAACATAGTACTGTTCACCTGGCTAATCCCAATTCAGGATAATTATGAGGAAAATGCCACGTAAGTCAGCTGAAGCCTGACAGTGATCAAAATGTGTAACGGATTTTGCTTAATTTAAGGGACCAGAATAAGCAACTCAATTAATACTTCCATGTTTTCTCTTCACCAGGGAACATTACGCCAAAACTCCTTCATATTTACCACTGTCTCAGGCTGTCAGGAACTTCATGCCATGTACTGCTGCAAGCAGATCGTGTATAAAGATGGGTGAAAGTGTACTCAATGGACTGTCACCGTTTTCTGATTACAACCAGTCAAAAAATGCTTTCAGCTAGTGCTACATCTGCTACTGGCAAAATGTAAAAAGATAAAATACACGAAAGGTACATTTTGTATTTTATACTCACTTTACTGCCATAATGATTCAGAATATATGGCTGGTACTTCTTAAGGCAATGTTTAAGAACTGAACTCATTTAAATGATGACTCCAGACTATCAAGAACAATTGACTAGTTATCTGTGGAATGCCCGTTCATTTTTCCAGACTGAAATCCTTAAGTTTCTTCCCTTGTTGACCAGATGCTATTACTGCAGATGGTCAGGGAGGCACTGCCATCTTCAGGACGAATGATGGTACTTGACAAAGGCAATGGCTGCCAGCTCCTTACAGAATTCTTCCAGAACCACCATGCTTTCTAGCAGACTACTGCTTTCCTCTCTAAACAAGTAAACCAACAAGTTACACCTAGTATTAGGACTTGAAACGGTACAAACAAGAACTCGGTATCACTGCCAAATTCAAAATACTATGTAATTCATGTACCTTCAGTTTTTAATGTGAAATTAAAATAATTACCAAATGATCTAACTGTGGTTGTGGTTCTTTTGAGATACCAAACATTACTGGGTAATCACTTCCCAGTGATCTGACACAACACAATGGTCTAACATTCAAGGGTCAATATGTCCACGAAGAAAGAAATTCCAAGAAGAATTTATTTTGGAAATCTGAACTCCTGAAAATGAGACCACTACATTGTCTTGAAATGCAAGGAACAACTGTCTGGCAAAACAGCATCAAAACCTCCATCACTCCCCCCTCCCCTTTGGTTGGGGGGGGGGAGGAGGAGGAGAAGGAGTAGTAGGAGGCCTTGAAACCTTAGTGGAAGCTGCAGGTATAGACAGTACTACTTACTGCATGTCACTTCCATCACCCAACAATTTCTGTCTTGTGCTACACAGCAGACGTCTGTAGTTTTTCATTGCAGGGACCTGGCTCACCAGCTCCTGTGCTACTACCTCAAGCACTGAAAACAAGGAGGCGGCTTCACTATGCAATGGCAGTATGGGATTTAAGAGGTATTCATGCAGATATGGGTGAGGTAACATGGCCAGGCGAGAAACGAGTCCTGTCAGCTGGAGGTTGATTTCGTAAGGCTGTAACAAAAGTGAAAATCACATAAAGAGGAAGGAACCTCATAATCTGTACTCTTTGCCTAATATTATATGGTGCAGGATGCAACAGAAGGGAGTAGTACGATAAGAGGAAATTACAAAGACTACACAAAAATTTTAGTTGGAAAAGAGAATAGATGGTACATGAGACACAGACAAAAATTGTAGCATTATATTAAAATACAACTTGGTGAAACAGACAGAGGATGTGAAATCGCCTGAATCCAATGATCGGCTTTTGTGATGACCGAATAAATCTTTGGGTTCTGTAATAAGGAATTTAGTCCACTGCTCCATGCATATCAACAACTCAATTACGACCAGAGGCAAGTCCTGAGTGTGTCTCCGCCATTTACAGCCCATGAAAGTTAGTGACAAGAAATTCCCTATTGTACAGTACTTTGATTCGCCACCATCTTCAATGTCACACATACACACCACGAATCTATATGTGTGTCATAAAGACAGAAGGATGTGGAACAAATCATAAATACACATACACAAATTTACAGTGTAAAATACTACAAACATTTTACGAAACTATTATTGATCATCTTTACACATAAAAAATTTATTTACAGAATAAATGGAGTATGTATGTTTGTATTTTCTTAAGGCTGTTTTAAATTTTGCCTTGCCATTTCTTTTAGAAAACATGATAGTTGGCATTTGGTCCATTCAGATAATGCTTATTCCTTGTACAGGGTGGGGCAAAATACCCTCCCTACTTTCAGTAGGGTATTGTGAAGGGAGGGGAGGCCATAGAAGGGTGGGGTTGGGCTCGAAAGGTGCAGGTAGTTGGGAAGTTCCCGTTACAACACTCCGCAGTCGTAAAGATGGTGTGGTCCAACGGGCAACGCACATTTGCCGTCGAAACCTACTTTTCGCAAAGTCACTCTATCGTAGCGGTGCAGCGTGCGTTCCATACTCGCTACCAAATCCCCCCTCGGGACCAAGTACCGGACCGAAAATCTATTCTGTTGTGGGTTGAGAACTTCAGGGAAACGGGAAGTGTGTCTGAAAAAAGATGAGGACAACCACGGACCTCTCGAACACCAGAGAACATCGAGGCTGTCAGACGGTCCATTTTGCAGTCTCCCAGGCGCTTTGCATGCAAACAATAGCCACCACTTGCAAGATATTCTTTTTAAGACTATGTGATTTAAAACTTCCCATGTTGTAGTTTCAGAATCCAAAAATAAAATTTTTGTATCTCGAATAGTTT
>Ga0123352_10010882_pt1 | contig 14311 bp, 9 predicted proteins | sample TergutLab28metaG_FD_89700 | JGI IMG/M metagenome (GOLD analysis project Ga0123352, IMG submission 89700) | Labiotermes labralis P1 segment gut microbial communities from Petit-Saut dam, French Guiana - Lab288 P1 | ecosystem: Host-associated > Arthropoda: Insects > Digestive system > Gut ... | reverse complement strand
AGTATCTTGTCTTACCGTTTTATGTGGCTGATGTTTCCGGATATGTTATAACCGGTCCTCCCCTTGTCTATCAGAATCTTCGAGTGTACTGTATGGCATGAGTTTAGTTAGGTTGGCTAATCTGTAGAGGGGGTTATATTCCCCAACCTGTTGTTCTAAGATTAAGGATCCTAGGATATGATGTTCTTGTATAAACAGGTTTTCCCAAACGTTCATCTTTGACCCTTTGGTGCAATGCTTTAGTAGTTTTAGTATTTCCGTTTCCGGTCCAAACTCGTAAAAAAAAAAATATGTAGCCCGTTACAGCACAGCACTTTATGTAGATTGCAAACTGTCCTGTTATAGAGACATAGCAGTTTATCCGTACAATGTGTTTTTCTATGATTTTCTCACAAAACGGCAATTATCTCCTATGTAAAATTAAGTGGTTGTTCTGTTGAATGGGCACAGCACGTTTTGCTCTTAGTTTAGGCTATATTTTAATGAACTATCATATGGATACGGGCAGGGGCAGACTACGAGCAGCAGAGATCAGATTTTGGGAGAAACAGAAGTGAAAGAATAAGAAACAACAAATATTTTCGTTCACTACCAGAATGCCGGGCATGCAATTTGGTCACGCTCGCTAATTTGGATCTTGTTTACCCGTGGGACACTAGTCTGATAGTTCATGACTGACAAACCGCATACAAGCCGGCCACCCCGTAAGTTGCATCGCAATTAGTCAACACTGCAGGTTCCTTAGAGTCTGATTACTGATATCACACGTTCCTGTCAACAATGCGATCGAATGTCAGGCTACGCACTAGCGTCTTTGATCTTGGAGCGGACCCTCATTCTGCAGGCATGCCCCCAGTTGACTGTACACTGAATGCCGTTCGACAAACTGTATTGATGCATAGTTTATTTAATGATGCTGTCAGTGGCTCGTCAACAGGGGAGTGGAGAAACATACATAACGAGGAGCTTACTGGTGTGTACGCATCACCAAGTAATATTCGGGTGATAGAATCGAGAATTAGATGGGTGGAGCGTGTAGTACGTATGGGGGGGACACGAGAGGTGCATACAGGCTTTTGGTAGGGAAACCTGAGGATAAGAGGCCACATGGAAGACCCAGGCGTAGATGGGAGGATAATATAAAGATGGATCTTCAGGAAGTGGGATGGGGGGGGGGGAGGTATGGACTGGATCTGGCTCAGGACAGGAACAGATGGCGGACTGTTGTAACGTGGTAATGAACTTTCGGGTTCCAAACAATGCGCGGGATTTCTTGCGTAGCTGAGATTAGCTTCTCAAGAAAGACTCTGCTCCATGGAGTAAGTCGGAGGCTCAAATAAATCGTGTCGAAAGGCTGATAAACGATAATCATCAGTCATGTCCCGATTTGCTCGCAAGTCTTAGAGAATTCCTGGCAATGTGGAAATACTTGCATTGAAGCTTTTCTTTCTTCGTTTAATGACACTGGCAAAGGCTGCGGTTATATAGCGTCGAAGATAGATGAAAGAATTATGGTTACGGAGCATTGGTGGAGTAATAAATAACAGGAGGAAACCGAAGTCTTCCGGAAAAAAAGACTGTAACAGTGTCACTTTCCCCACTACAAATCCCACACAGATTACCCAAATACTGAAATCAGGCTTCCCAGGTGAGAGGCCGGCTACTAACCCCTGGGTCATGACACGACCAACAAAAAAATGTTTACTGTTAAAAATTGGGATGTCTTTCACTGGTGAATCTCAAAACAGACCTTCTGATTATTTACTATGTCAAACATATTTATGGTGCTTGACACTTAGAATGTAGTTTTGCGTGTGGGATATCTACCATATTTATCCTTAACTTAAAAGAACGACATGTATTAACCGTATGAAAACTAACATTCAGGTGCACTATATATATATATAAGGATGTTGATCCCGGAGGTCGTGCGGTCATCGGCGTAGGTTTTGTAGCCGCATGATGGCTGGGAATGCGGGTTCGAATACCGTTGAGGACACGGTTGTTCGTGTCTTGTGTTCGATGTGTGTTGTAAACGTAGCGGCCTTTGTGACGACCTGATCACGCGTATCTCTATAGTATCCACCGATAAAGAGTCGGGATTGACCCTACAGCTGGCCTGGGTGTTGTAGTGAAAAGTAACCTTTTTTAATTCTGCCTAAAACTGAGCCCTGATCCCCCGGTCGTCCAGCCCCCCAGCTGACGTGGTTTCGCACGAAATGATATCACTTTCATACATACGGTTTACGTTATCACTCCCTGTGTACAACAGGCCAGCGAATTTCAGCCCTTCTGCAACTGAAAATCTGTGCAAAATACCGAGATAAATAGCGGTATCAGATAGCGCTCCCCCCTACCCTGCGTATGTCACATTACAAATTAATCGTCTGTCCCTCGACTCGCTCCCCGCTCACCGCCCACATACGGAAGGTTATACGTCACGATATAAGTTCCGTCATAAATGAAGTAAATGGGCAAAGTAAGTAAAAACACAACTAGTTTATTGGTTAGGTGTTAATGAAACGACATGTTTCGGGCTACTCGGAGACCATCATCAGGTTTACAAAGTTCTAAGAGACCAAATATTGCTTGTGTGTGGCGGATAACACACACAAAGCAATACTTAGTTTCTTCGAAATTTGTAAACCTGATGATGGCTTCTGAGTAGGTCTAAACATGTCGTTTCATTAACACCCAACCAATAAACTAGTTGTGTTTTGACTTACTTTGCCCTTTTACTTCATTGTTACACACACAGCGGGGATACCTCAACTAAAGATTCCGTCATAAACTTCATCAGTCTTCCCAACGTAGACACACTAAAACAAGGTTCAGTACTTAACACCAAAAAAACACGTACTTTTGTAGGGATATGCGAGTTTCGGCGCGTTCGAACCAAAAAAATTCTAAAACTGTAACTATTAATTTCGCCGTGTAGTTTGGTACGTAAATAGTAACGGTGCGGAAGAACGAGCTGCCTCCGTCTGCAAGACAGAGACAGCACGTTCTTCCGCGGCACCCGTACCTATTGTGCACTCATCGTAGCACACTCACTCCCACTCTCTTTCCTTTACTGTGAGAACCACGAACACCCGTAAAACTTCAGAAGTGCTGTTTTTCCATAGCGCAACAGCCCCTTGTAGTTCAGTATAGCGACTGACTACGGGCTGGACGGTCCGGGATCGAATACCGGTGGGGACGAGATTTTTCGCCCGTCCAGACCGACCCTGGGGCCCACCCAGCCTCCTGTACAATGGGTACCGGGTCTTCCCCGGGGGTAAAGTGCGGCCGGGGCGTACTGCTGACCAGACACCCCCTTCTAGTGCCGCGGCCATGGAAGAGCAGAGCTATAACTCTACCCAACCTCTGGGCCACACAGGGCCTGTAACGGGATCACTTTACCTTTTTTAACAGCTCCTTGTGGGCCAGGGCCTCATTATCGAAGCTTCACGATCACACTCAAGACACATCACATTCGGTAGGATTCCTCTGGACGAGTGATCAGTCCGACGCAGAGACTTCTACCTGATAACACACAACACTGACAAGAGACAGACATCCATGCCCCCGGCGGGATTCGAACCCACAACCTCAACAGGCAAGCAGCCGCAGACCTACGCCTTAGGCCGCGCGGCCACTGGGATCGGCCTTAAATTTATTAACGTCGATCTGGACATCTGGCTACACGGAGAAGGTCGGTGACTGTCGTACACACAAACGTAAACGGACCGGCAGACTTCTCTGATGTCAGAGGAGACTGATAAATGCTGCAATAGTCAAAGAGCCATGAAGTGTTGTGAGACGGTCCATTTGTAAGTCTGTCTGCGATACAAGAGCACGAACTTAAAGCTAAATCAGACGCAATGACGTATCGCCCGACGATCACGTCTTTTCGGAACTTCTAAGTGCTGAAATTGTTCTAGCTGCTCGCCCATAAGTCACAGCCCTAAGACGATTTTCCAATGCCTGCTACTGGGGACTACAAGAGTATCGGCTTCTGGGTGAACCATTTCCAGGGAAACAACACTGGAAGACTGCAATCTTCTGGAATGGGAGGGTGTTTAGTATTGTTATTGAAACTTGTGCCCACGGCGTAATTTTCCAGGCGACTGTACTCTTCATAGACACCGTCGTGAGATCATGTCCGTTACAGTAACATACTTGCAACAGAGATGTACATTTGGGAAACATCAACCTGTTGTCTTTGTTCAATCAACGTTAGTTTATTGATTTTCCGATTAATACAACACTGCAAATGATTGTATATACATTTTTTTCATCACATTCACTACAATTACAGTACACTGAAACATGTTCATATTAACAATTTTATTGATATGTGTTTTATTATGCCATTATTTTGTATAATAACAAAATTAAAAACTTGTATTTTAAATGTGAATGTGATCCCTCCGCCTCACTTCTTCCCTTTCATATAACTGTAGCACTACCAGATGGCGGCCGCAATTACCGGCCGAAACATGTCGTAATGAAGGTGATGAATAAATGAATACACAGTCTTATAAATAAAGTCAACTTGGTGTACAATTTATTCGCACTATGTTTATTCTTAGTATATTTATCAATCTCTACATCTTTCGGGCGTCTATGTGCCCATCATCAGGAGAAACTGTGTTTATGTGACACTTCGTACTTGTTATTCTGTTTGGATGACTGTCTGGTATGCATGAGCATGTGTTCCTGCATACAAGACAGTCAACCACACAGAATAACAACTATGAAGTGTCGCATAAACACTGTTTCTCCTGATGATGAGCACACAGTCGCCTGAAACATGTCGAGATTGATAAATATACTACGAATAAATATACTAAGAATAAACTGTGCACCAAGTTGACTTTATTTACGAAATTATAGAGGGATGCACGGTCAACAAAACATAGAATATACAGTCATTTGTAGTGTTGTATTTATCCGAAAATCAATAAACCGACATTAAGATATGTGCATTTTATTTCGCATACAGGGTCATAAAAATGCACTTCCACGGCTCGGAAGTAAATCTGTTGTTGCAGGACACGCAACAGTTGTCAGGTTATTACCAGAAAGTGGTAACTCCTGGTAGGCTGAAGGACTGAAGGCAGAAATCACAACGACTGAAATGTAAACTCCTCTACAACTGTCGTTCGAAGCATTTTTGCTCTCAATAGGTACTTACGTACGAAGTGCGCAGAGAAACTTGCTTACGTCTTCACGTAATGCGTTGATTTTTCGTCCTATCTTAACTAAGATTGAAATGCGTAAACAAGTGTCAGTAAAACTCATGATTTTCGAGGTTCTGTATGCGGACATGCAGACAAGTCGAAACTAAGACGTGCATTTTTAGAATCTGAGAGCGTCTAGTATCCATACTGCTGACGGGAATCCAAGCTGCAGCAGCGTTGGTGTATAAACCTAGCCAGCCTCAAGAATACACACACGTGGCAATACCACAAGATGCAGTATTAATGAAAATGCTATTAAAATACTTTACTATGGCAACCCTCGTACAGTAGACCGACTGCTACAACAAGTGGGCAGAAAATCGAATTCAGGCCAGCCGTGATATACAATGAAAATGGTCGTTGTCTCATAAATGATTAACGGCAAGACATCATGCTATGCCTCTCACGCAAGCGAGACGCATGTGAAATGCGGCATATGAGATTCGCGGATCTCGTGGCAGCGAAACACTAAGACGACAAGTTTCTGGGACGTGGGTCCGTAGGGTTTGGTAAGTAGGTACCGACGTATCGATGTAAGCTTATTCGCCCATCTTCGGCCGAAAGAGTGAAAATGGAGTCAGGATCATACTTCGAAACGTCGATATTTGCAAAGCTACACGGCGTCATATGACAGAAAGATTGTCACCTGTATCGCCGTGATAATCTAAGGTCTCATCTGTAATGTGGTTACGTTTACAGTAATTGTTGCTTTGAGTTTATAATCAGTGTACATAATGGACAACGGCGCATACAAGAACAAATTTCTATAATATATATGCTTCATACGACGCAAAATTTCCCATTTTTTGTTATTAATCAATATCACACGATAAAATGTTCAATAATCCTCTTCTACGTATTTAATAGTTTAAAGCCTGCAGTCCATCTCAACGGCCTCTTAAGCAGCCTGTAAACATCACAGTCCTACCTCAAGGTATTTCCACTACAAAAATAATTTGACTTCAATAAACTGTTTAAAGAAATAGACCTTGTTCACATTGCACGCAAAAAAGTTGGTTATTTAATATTAAAGCTGGTGGCACAAATAGCTACCACCGCGCTTTAACCGTCTGAAACCTGAAGTTAATCAACTAGTTGTAGCCGAACATTTTTGTATAGTTGTTTATTAGGTTTTCTGGCGCCAGTTACGGGCGGTCTGTCAACGTATGTTCAGGAACCGTTGGCGATAGGTACGAGGGGTTGTACGGGGAGAGATTTAAATGAGAAAATATTCGCAGCCGACAACGGAGGCTAGCAGTCCAGTAAGAAAGTCAGTCGCGTACGAGAGCGATGTGAGTGAGGGAGAATAAGTGACTGTGTTATTTAAAAAAAAAAAATGATTTAGTTGTTTAACTTGATACAGCATGCCTTTATTGTATCAAGACTAAAATGAGTAAATAAAACAACACGTAAAAAGAAATAACTAAAACTATATTTGATTCGGTAAACCACACCCGTTTCCCGAAAGAGGATCACTTACCAGACTGAGCACGTCGGGACAACCAAGTTAAAAAGGGTGATCGTATCGGTAGTATTTGAAAACTGACTCTAGGTCTCACAATAAGATCATTCCGTTGCAAAGACTCATAGTGTACAAAAAAAAATCGCTGTATATTCTAAGAAGCACCTGAAATACATGAATGAAATATCTGGGTAATAAGAAGATATTTTGAGCTTTTAAGTAAACGGTTAATACAGATACCACAGGATTTTTAAGTGGTTAGTCACAGGAAGGAATGTGACAGGTGAGCACAAAGCCAGATTCAGATACTGATACAGTTATTCCAAGGGTGAATCTCTCGTACAAAAACTTTTAAACTTACCGAGTGTAAGTTTCCAGATCACAACAACAGAAAACAAAGACGCACACGACCAAGTTCAAGCGTCGAATGAGAAGGCGTCGCTAGCGTCTGAACGCTCGGCATCGACTGACGAACGACGCGCGCCTGCAGTGCTAGAAACATATGACAACGACGACGCCTAGCGTCATATGCTTTAATAATAATAATAATAATAATAATAATAATAACGCGTAAGACGTTGTTATGCGAATGCCACGTATCTCTTACACGTGTGACTGCAACTTCTCTAGCTTCCGGCATCTCAATTTTCACAGAGGCTTTGGCCCGATATGCAGCTATCCTTCCGCGCAAAAGCGTTGTAAAGTCCCCTGTTTGTTTCTTTCTGTTCTATCTCGCTGATCCTATATCCCTTCCGTCACTTCTCTGTTTCCAGTGACGGTTACGGGCTACGAGACCGGAGTTCGACTCCCTGAAAATGCAGAGATTTCTACTTTCTTCTACAGTGCTCCGGCAAACGATAGGAACCATCCAGTTCATCCATTCAGTACATGGGAAACTCTGAAGGCGGTAAAGGGCCCAGGTCTTGAACCTGATCTACCTTCATCCAGTGACAAAGGTTACAAATGAGTGGAGCTTTACCTCCACTCTCGTGACTAGTAATCAAATACACGGATCTTCCCTATACGTGTACAGTTTTTTCTGACTATATGAAACAGCTTTAATATGTGAGCTTTGAGGTCCTCAGGGTAATATCTTTGAAAAATACTGTCTTCTTTTTGTGATGTCGTGTAGTACGGTATATAGTTACCGACGCTTCGGAACAACCAACTGCCTCCATCTTCAGGACAGACACATAAGCCGGCCCGAAGGTGTAAAACTACAGTGGCATGAGGAAAGGGCAGGTGTCTGTGAGTTAGCCAGTAGGATTTAGTGGTACAAATAGACGGCGAGACAGTCTACGGACGGCATGAGAAGGCAAAGGGATGAGCACCAGAAACACAACACCCACATGTCCCAGTGTCAATAGATTTATTTCCCTCCGGAAAAAAATACATATATCACAGCCAACTCTATCAATCAGAGAGGAGAAAACGCCCACCTAAAATCTGAAAGACATAAACCTAAAGGAAGCACTGAGATTTCATTCGACAGTCTGCTGGGATATGAAGCCGTGTGCTTGGGTAGAGATAGACGAACGTTTCGGAAGAATTTAGTGTTTCCATCTCCAGAACAGGATGTCTTCTGCAATGAGGCGATTTTTGTAACAGTAACGTTCTAGCTATGTATGCTGGAGATTCGTGGTTCGTCTCTCAGTCCAGACAATGGCTTTCCTGAGATTATTCGTAGTTTTCCTCAGCCCTTCCAGGGAAATCCCGAGGCAATATCTTGATTAGGGCAAGACCACTTTCTCTAAATCCTTGTCATTTTACCAATCACCATTTATACTGAATAGTACGAAGTACTTACGACATTACAGATACACTAAAATATCCTTACAGGATCACTATAACATATTTAATGTTATCATGAAGGTGAGTAGTTCGATCAAGGTGTTCTGTGAGATCCATTATGGTGTGGCGGCCAAGAACTTCCACATTCGAACTTGAAATCTGGCACAGCAGTGAGCTGTGCTTGCAACACGTTAGACGGCCTAAAAACCGACATTTTTCGATGAGGATTTTTTATGTATTCTTTGCAAAACTAACATGCTGCGAGCAAAGTGTAGGTAGTTTCGGTACGCATGTAATGCCTTGTGTAGTTCAGTAATCACATACAGATTAAATTTAGTATAGGGGTCCGTACACCAAAATCTGTGAAGTGGATTTAATGTTGTTCCAATTGTGGTCCTCCAGATTATGAAACCGTGCAGTCTGGTAGTGGGAAACCAACGTTTCGGAGCAACATAATGCCTAGGTCTTTAGGGCAGATGGTATCCACTTGCCGGACTACATGACGTCGTTAAGTACGAAGGTCATAAGTCGGTATAACTCCACCTCTTTGAAGCTTTCTGATTTAAATTTGATGGTATATGGCATAATGGTGCCCGAAACATGTTGAGCCTAACATGAGCATAATAAAGTAATAAGTGGTATCTAGTTGGATTTTATCCCTCAGCTTCAGATTTAATGTTGGTTTCCAGTGTTCAAATAGAACAACTACTTTAGTGAAGGTCAGCTCCATTTCCTCAGAAAGGCTCGGCTCAAATAAAGAGACAACAGGGCAGGCAATGCAGGTATAAACGTCACATTGAGGTGCGTTCGTGCGTTGCAGTGGAAAAACAACGAGTATTACACAACCTGAATATATGTATTTGTAGCCTTAAGTATCCAGCATGCAATGCGCATGCGTCCTATTGTTATCTGTGGCCTGCCCCACTCGACAATGTTTTTCCACATTATCTCATAAACGGCACGATTTAAAAAAAAAAAAAAAGTTTATGGACACAAAATGTGTATTTTGATTTTCTCTACAAATTTTGTCTGAAAAACTTCCCATTCTAATAAGAAATGAGTGAGATATGATCAAAAATGTATATTGGTCTTCACGTAAAGTATTCGTTATTCATGTCCAGTTTTCATGAAACTTGAATTTTGTCGACAGATTTTAGAAAATCATCAAATATAAAATTTCATGAAAATCCGTCCAGTGGGAGCCGATTTGTTCCGAGCGGACGGACGGACAGATGGACAGACTTGACGAAGCTAACAGTCGCTTTTCGCAGTTTTGCAAACGCGTCCCAAACTTCTACATGTTTCACCTGCAACACTCGGCAGGCTACGATGGATAGTCAACGACATTAAATCCACAGAGAAGAAAAAAAAATCCTTCTTGAGAAATTGAAAGTCTTAGTTTGCCAAGAAATTCCCTGCCATTTACAAACCTCGCACGTTAATTACAAAGTTCATAACAGCCCGACATTAATCGGTATACTGAACCAGCCGATTCCAGCTCACGCCCTCACTAGCTGCGTCCCATATGCCACTGTAGCATACACGACGATATAGGATATTCTGATAGTCAGGAACCTTTTGCGATGACCCGATTTACAACAACGACCTATAGGCTATAATCACAAGTTCCGGCACTTCCCATTTGATTTTTCCTCTGAGCCTGTTCACATTTTCGTGCTGGTTAGAACGTAAAAAAAAAAGAAAGTCCTCCTTCACACATTTATACTGCAACTTACTTTTGAAAATTATTATAAGTAACCGGACTGGAAATCAAACTCTTAGCACAAGAAAATATTTTCATTTACATTATGCAACAAAAGTAATAAATAATATGTAAGGAACAAATACATCACCCTTACCAGTATCTATATACCTACAGCTGTTGACAATTAAAGGTAAAGTTTTCCCGTTACAGGCCTGGTGTGGCCCAGAGGGTGGGCAGAGGTATAGCTCTACTCTTTCATGACCGTGGCACTAGAAGGGGGTGAGTGGTCAGCAGCACGCCCCGGCCGCACTTTACCCCCGGTAAAGAGCCGGTACTCATATTACAGGAGGCTGGGTGGGACCCAGGGCCAGTCTGGGCGGACGGAAAATCTCGTCCCCACCGGGATTCGATCCCGGACCGTCCAGCCCGTAGTCAGTCGCTATACCGACTGAGCTACCCACTGTTCACAATTACCTATTTAAATATACGGTTGTGCAGGGTTACAGAGATGACGAGATTATTATAAATTGTGAGCGGTAAAAATTTGGTAGGAGAAGGTCGCAGTATATATGAAGAGAACTGCCATGTGATTTATATAGCATGGCTGAGAGTTACCAACAAAATCTTTACCTAGTAATCCAGGCGGCATTCGAATCGGGCACATTTCGCACAGAAGCCCGAAAATTTACCAGTGAATGAACCTGCCCAAAATTATTACTGCAGTCACTGGCAGCACTACTACGATTAAACATGTCCCTGACCACGAGAGTTCGCGCCTAAATCGCACAGGAAGCCAGCATCCGCCGGGAATTTAAAGTCTGCTTGTCACGTGTGAGTCTTTCTTTATTACTTAGAGGAGTCTCGAAGTGCTGAACATCCTGCTTAGAAGAAGCTTCTCCCCTTCTTAAAATATTTTTCGGCAGAGGAAAAACATTTGACATTACACTTCTCCTAGAATTTTACCGTCTCTTTCCTGCAAATAATGTGGATTTTCACATAAAGTATATCGCTGAATGACCCCGACAACTAACACGCGGGTTCTAGGTCGGAGATCTGGGAGATCATAACCGGCGACATATATGTTATTTCTTCAAAAAGCGCCGCCGTTATGGTTTGCGCGCACTTACTGCAAAACAGAAGTAGAATTCAGGGCCATGCAAAAGAAAATCTTGAACTGCATGCGTTTTTTTTCCCCCATAACACCATTATACGTTTTTCTGGCTGTCTACATTACTATTGTATACAGTTGAATAAAGTACATTGTATTTGGTTCAATCACTGGATTGTTGGACACCTGGAAAACTGCTGACACTCCCACTTGCATTAAAAATGTTGCTCATTGCTCGCGTCACGGCAGCCAAACTAACTAGCCCACAAGGGTACCACAGCTCAATAACTGCCACATTCATAACCCACGCTGCTCTAGCGATAACACTGGCGCCGGCTAATCAAAACAAACAGAAAGTGAAGAATACATTCATCCGCCAAGTATGCTTATACAAATGAAAGCTTAAACATATCCCCCCCCCCGATAATAAATCACATCACTGAAGTTTAAGATTTCTGCATTATTTCACAGGCAATGCTACTTAATTTATGACTCAGTAGCTTAAATTGTCCTGAAGTGTTTTCACTGTTACTACTCTTACGTGTCCATCCGAACCTGGAAATGTTTCACTAATAACTGTTAGTCTCCAGGACATGGGAAATAAGTTATCTTCGCCAAGCAGCACTAGCATTCCAGGCTGGATGTCTGGTTGCTGGCTGCGCCATTTGTTGCGTTGCGGCAAGATAAGTAGTCAGAGGACCACCTTTTCGACAAATGCTGATTGAAGCGTTGAACTCGCTGCCATCTGGATAAGCTGCTCAGTGTTATATTGGTAAAGTATGGCTCAGGAAGGGAGGTTAGTGGAGCACCAATATAACCTAGACTCAAATAACTACGATCATTAGGTTCACTGGATAGTGCTATGAGAGGTCGTGAATTCAAACACGCTTCTATTTGTTTAATCAAAGTACTAAATTCTTCAAACGTCAATAATGCCTTGCCAACAATTCTCTTCCAGTGATACTTTAAAGACTTGACACCTGCTTCCCACAGTCCTCCAAAATGTGGTTAATTCGGAGGAATTAAATGCCACTGAAATTGTCTTTGCTGCATAGTTATGCACCTGTCTTAAAACTCTTCACTTAGAGAACGCCTTCAATTCTCTATTGGCTCCTACAAAGTTACCGCCATTATCGCTGTTGAGGTGATCTATTCACCATCTTCTAGTATAAAGTTTTTCAGTGCTGCAATGCATGCTTCAGAAGTAAGATTAAACACCAGTTCTAAGTGCATAGCTTTAGTGGCCATGCAAATAAACAATGCTACGTAACATTTAGTTGTAGTTTTGCTTCTAGTATTGCCACTCTTTATCTCAAACGGACCCACATAATCTGTCTCCGCATTTAAAAACGGGCATGCCACTGTTACTCTTGTCAAAGGTAACTGACCCATCAGCTGCTGTGATGCTGCGGCCTTCAGCTTGAAAGATTGCGAGCAGCGATGCAACACAGGACGAATGACTTGCTTCATTCTCGGTATCGACTACTGCTTTCTCAAAGAAGCACTCAATAATTGTGGATCTGTAGGCAGAAGCCTCAAATGTTCATTCATTAGAATCAGTTCTGTAAAATGATGCGCAGGAGGCAATATTAATTGATGCTTGGAGTCGCATGGAAGATGTGAATGCTTTAATCTTCCACCAACTCGAAGATAACCTTCCTTGGCAAGAAATGGATGCAGAGGTTGTAATTGGCCCTTCGACGAAACCTGACCCTTCTTGCAGTGGTCATTGATTTCTTGGGCATAGATCTCGTGCTGTGCTATCTTAATGCAGGCATGCAGTGCATCTCTTAATTCTGTGCTGGTAAGATAACCTGTCCTTCTTAACGACGGGTTTCTTGCATTGTGAGAAAATCTCAAACCATAGGCTGCTACTCTTTGCAATCTTGATAGCGTTGAAAATCTGGTGATAAGCTCTTTTGGGGAACACTGAATCATAACTTTAACTGTTGTAAACTCCCGTTATTCTAGCGGTGGTTCTGGATGCCTTAATAATGGAGTGATAAGCCACTGTCCTTGATGCTGATTCAGCCATTCAGGACCTACCCACCAATACCTGCAATTCTTCAAGGTCTCCGGATTTGTGCCCGTGATATGAGATCTGCTGGATTGCTTGTGGATGCAACGTGTCTCCACTCACATCCTGCGGTCAATTCTTGAATCTGGGAAACTCTGTTGGCAACAAATGTTTTACACTTACCAGCTGATGTTGCTAACCATAAAAGCACAATCATACAGTCTGTCCATAACAAAATTCTGTCAATCTTCAAATTCATTACAGGTACTGTATTCTGTATCAACTGTGCTAGGAGTAAAGCTCCACATAATTCTAACCTTGGGAGTGTGGCTTTCTTCAATTGGGCAACTATCGATTTGGAGCAAAGCAGTTTAGTTTTTACTTCCCCTTGCTGATTACAAGAGCGCAAATACAAACATGCTCCATAAGCCTTCTCGCTAGAGTCACAAAATCCACGCAATTTAATTTCTGTTGGCTGTCTCTTTGCAAAGACTAATCTGTCAAAAGTTATCTCGTTCACCTGGGACAGACGCAAATACATATCCACCCACTGATTCAAAAGTTATGATGATAGTTGATCATCCCAATCAAGCTCGTGCAGCCATTACTGCTGCAGGAAAATTTTGTATACAGCAACTGGACTAATTAAACCCAGTAGATCAAATACAGCAGCAATGATAGAAGATATACGTTTGCTGACAGGAGAGTTTATAGGCTCTCGCAATTTTTGAACACATGTTCCCTTGCTAATCAGGAAGTGATCTGATAATGATGCCATAGCAAACTTAGTGTTTTGATGCCTTCATTGCTGTCCAGCTCAATGGATACCTCCGTTTCTCTGCAATCAGGAGGGACTGCTTTTAATATGCTAGGGTGGCTGGCACAAAACTTGCGTAGGTGAAATCCCCCTCGTCCCAAGAGCCCGATGAGTTCTTGCTCGAGTCTTAGTGCATCTTTTATGGTGTTGGCTCCACACAGAGCATCATCCACATTGAAATTGTTT
>Ga0123352_10010881_pt1 | contig 14311 bp, 7 predicted proteins | sample TergutLab28metaG_FD_89700 | JGI IMG/M metagenome (GOLD analysis project Ga0123352, IMG submission 89700) | Labiotermes labralis P1 segment gut microbial communities from Petit-Saut dam, French Guiana - Lab288 P1 | ecosystem: Host-associated > Arthropoda: Insects > Digestive system > Gut ... | reverse complement strand
ATAATAATAATAATAATAATAATAATGGCGTTTTAACTATATTTCCCATGGATTATAATAAACAGCTTTAAACTGTAGGATAATCCTTTTAGAATTTGCATTAAGACCATTTATCTGAGTAATATGTTCAGAAAGTATAAACAGAAACAATATCCGCGTGTTAATTGAATGAGATAAACGTAAAGTTTGGATGGAGGGAAAAATAAATATACAAACTCATATGATTTTGGCAGGTCAGCTGCTTAGTAGATTTGTGAGAGGTTTGTATTAAAATGGACATTGAAAATGGCGTTTGGTAAGGGGTTCGGGCAAAGAAGAGGGGTTTCACTTTTAACGGTTTTCATTGTCAAGGCTTACAGTCTGCATTATTGAAACATTACTTGCAATGACCCAAGAGAGACCGAAATTAAATTCACCCGCCAAATGATATTCTGTACCGAGAAAATCAAAACATGTTCAGGAGTTTCAAGAGTGAATCTTAAGGAAGGACAGGGCGATAAGCGCTTTGCTGTAAGCTTCATATTTACAACAAGAACGCGCGACTTCACTATTTTTTTCGATCACCGTAGACCGCCAGAATACGCAAGTGGGCTCCATTGTCTTGGGAGCCTGCTGCTTGTTTTGAAATGTTTAAGTACGAAGTAGTTTGCTGCTGGTTAGAGTCAGGGACCAGAAAGGAAACATGACCAAGTGTTACGGTGACCCCCTCCTGGCATTTCGAACGATCGCTCACCTTTCGTCTCCTGTCGTTCTTACATCTATCCACAAAGTCACTTACCCTTGAAAAAACACTTTTGGCTGAAAGGCGATGGGGGGAAGAAACAGGCGGCAAAAACTACTTTTAATTGAATTTTAAATATTTGCAGTAGGAACACTTTTAAACTTTGGGAGAGGAGGCAGTAAGAGCGGTTTGTGTCGGGTTACACCACGGAAGGCCTGTCTTGCCTGTCAGTTGAGTCGGTAGGACAGATCATTCTGACGTTGTCAGGGGCGAACTGGCTGTCAGCTGACAGAATACAGTTGGTAGCTTTTATGATTTTGTGTGAGGAGTTCGTTTATGCAAGAACTCATGCTCGCTGCTGCCACATACAAATGGATATTTTGTTGTCTTGGGAAGCAAAATGAAAATGACGAATTATCATCCAGCACAGACCTACGATTGAGTGCAAGCACATATCCACGCATTCCTAAACTCGGCAATGACACATCTCTAAGACATCTTACGTAATTTATTTCTCTATTTTTCGTTCTTCCTTCTTCCATTTCTTTTATTTCCTCCCCTTTTTTTTTTTTGCTTTTGTCTTTCCTTGCCGGTCTTCCTTTAAAAAAACTTCAGACAATGCAAAAATTAGAATTGTGGAAATAATGGCCAGTAATGTACAGTCTGCTTATTTGACCATCTGTGTAAGGTATTAAAGTTTTACTCTTAAAAAATGTATCTGTATAAGTAATGTATCTGTATGAGTAATGTATCTGTATGAGTAATCCCCGTCCCGTAGTCAAATTGTTTGGACGTTATTCGAATTTTCATTAGTCTGGTATACAATTGGAAAACACTTTCTCCGTAGTGATAGTAAAACCACTCTCATAAATTCTAAGATTTCTCTATCTGTGAACCAAGTAACAACAGATTTAATGCGATTTCTGGTTTTGAAATATATTGTGCCACTCTACCTTTATCTACGTCAGTTGGCTCCATTCCCTTCCAAAATAACCCATCTTTGCATTGCAGTAAAACATAAAAATAGCATAATCTGTTACATTGTTTGTTATGTGCATTATGACAAAGTAACTCATCATCATCATCATCATCTTCCTCCATGGATTAGGTCGTTTGACCTGTTCTGGCATCGAAGCATATGCAGCCACACCACCAGATTAACCACACCGATGTATTTTAAGTGAATGTCAGGAGGAATATTAAATATTTTAGGAGGTGGTAGTATGGACTATTCCGGGTAAATGGTTTCGGTTTTTGTAAAATTCTGTGCTATTGGCACACAACATATGTACCTTTATTGTGACCTGTTTATTGCGGTATGTTTTAAAGAAATTTGGTTGTTAGCTCCCTGAAGAAGGCGAGATAATAGCGCCGAAACATGTAGGACATATGTAAAACATTGTACGCATAAATTATGGAATAGTGCATTTGTTGGTGTCACATGAGTTATTTACTTCAATAATCTTGTTATCCTTATGCTTTCCGTGGCCGTAATCCAGCTTCGACCGATGTATGCAGTGTGAACACAAATGCGAGATATCTTTCCACACTCTATTTTATTTTATTTAAAAGGAAACTTATCACCGTTGACTTAAAACTTAGATAAAAATGTTAATGTATACTTCTCGGCATTTGGAAAAACTTCTATCATTCGCGTGGACACCATTTTTAATTGCATGGAAATGTAGCCTCTGTGTGAAACGTGTTAATCTTTTGCAGAGATGCCATCCAAGAACTTACCTGAGATGCACTTCCAGTGCTAGGTTATTTCTTAGCCTCTTAATGGAACACTATTTTCTCCTACCTCACAGTGAAGTGGAGTTCCTTGTGCAGGAGAAATTACGTGCTTTTTGTACAAAATTAGACCAAGAATACGTACCTCAAAATATGTAACCCTAAAACTGAAAATTAAATTCAAAGCAGGAATAGATGATGTCACTACTAACCTGAATGGAATGCTAGAAGATAGAATGAAATCTGTGAACTAGAGCCCGAGACCTAAGAGAAGGTTAAAGGAGGCACTGAAATGGAATTTTGAGACAGGTACGAGGATTAAGTTGCCTAATACGGAAAGGCGACACACATACATTTCTTCATGATCATGACTTTATTTTGAACCAAATTTGTTAACAAAAAATGTGTACGTTTTCATAATTCTAAATTTTTGTAAATTTATACAGGGTCTAGAATAAAAAGGCAAAACGAATTCGAAGTGACAAGTAACAAAATGTTCTGGTTCCCAGTGGGCTTGTTTATTGTATAAGTACGTATTACGGGAACGCTGTCCAGTAAGAACTTCACATTAAATGGTGTACCAAGAGAAGGAAGGAAGGGAAATATCTTTCGTAGGAGCTTGAGTCTGCGTTTATCCACTTCTTCATGTTCGGCAGATCTTATATCAAGTCATTTCTGTTTTAATACAAATTTTCCTAAATAGTCCATTGTTAACCCACTTCCCTGGTTGTTTTCTTAATATCACAAAAATTCTTAACAATTTTTCCCAATGTCACGATAGCCTTGTATTTGTGACGATGCTAAATCCTCGTGCACTACACGGTAGTGCCATGCATTACTGACGTCATTATATTGCATTACTTGCATGATTTTAGTGGTATAATGTGTCAGATCGGTTATTTGTTTCAAGTTATCGAACTTTAACTACTGCGCAGGCAGAATTTATGGTACCCTTAGAAGAAAGAGATCAGTCAAAAGACGAAGGCTTAGATGAGAGGACAATATTAAAATGGATCTTTCAGAATTGGAATGGGGACATGGAATGAATTGATCTGGCTCAGAATAGAGACAGTTATTAGGTGCTTGTGAATGTGGTGATGAACCTTCGGATTCCATAAAATGCGGCGAGTTTTTTGAGTGGCTGAGGTCCTTTTAGCTTTTAAGGAAGGATTTTGCTCCGTGGAGTTAGTTGATTAGTACCGTTAAAGGTATTCACAGTCGTACGGTGCACTGAGGCCGACATTGAAGGTTTACAGTAACTGTATACATTATTGCCAGTACGTGCACTCAAGACTTATCCTGTGGGCTATACGAAGTAAAATATCGACCTCCTGAAGAACTGGCAACTTATGAAGAAAGAAAGTACAACACGAAATTTGCTTAATTTGTTGGGCTAATAAAACTAAATAAGTAACTACCTCATACATCCGATCTGTTCTTAGATTTTAGTTTGATGGAAGTTAAGATGTTCTATCTGACAATCCACCTTCTTGATACAACAAAAACTTGACCTGGATCTTAATGAAAATCTCCTAAGTTCTTAATGTTTTAACATCAACAAAAAGTTGAAAATTTATCCCAGGCGTTGGAGGAACTCCTTCAAATATAATATCTCTACTCTTCATGTTTGATCCGGTCCAGGGGTCAGGAGTCGCGGCTTCCTAAATTCATCACATTACAAGACAGAAGCAAGACTAGACAATATCCGGCCAGCCTTCCTCTGTCTGTTCTGTCATTTTCAAGCTGTACTTCTCCTTCCTCTTCCCCCTCCTTATTTGCTCTCCGAATATTTAGTCTATATGCATGTTTGTATTTTTTTTCGCTTTATTACTTCTTCCCTTGTTTCACTCCCCTCTGTGTTTCGTTGATTGTTTAAGGTTTGTTTTCTCTCTTGTTTCTCCGTTTGTTTGAGACCCGTTTAAGCGCTTTCTGAGTTCCAAATAACCAGGTTTCCCAGGCTTTGTCTCTCATGAAGGGGAACCAATGGGAGGGCTTATATTGGGGAAAGGGGGGTTGCGGCCGGAAAGCTTTACTGCCGAATGGGCCGTCTGTACAGGAGGGCTACGGGTTCGAGTCTTCCATATAGTACCTGCTGCGACATAAAAGGGAATTTTTCGGCGTAGTTTATGTAAAAAAGGAAGAAAATAATGTGTTACATGGTCAAAGATTTTATGTAAATAACACACGTTATTGAATATAGGAGGTAAAATATCCTTTGTTTTCAGTGGTTAGACCGATAGCAGGAAGGTGAACAGTAAAATGGGTAACACATTTTTAAAATAAGTTCTTTGAGATGTGATATAACCTGCATAATTGAACCTGATATTTATTAGTTGTAAACAAAAATAAAACTGTGGTAACATCACCCAGAAAATCTGACAGTTCACTTTTTATAGAACATTTTTACAGATAAACATTTTGTCGATCTTAATACTTTTATGTTTTTCATTCAAAGAAAAAACTCCTTTTAACATTAGTCACGACAAATACAGGATATTTTCGTCTTCATGTGTAAAGAAAATTGTTACAATTTAGTAGTGCTTAAAAATATAATTTAAAGTTATTAAAAATTGCACTTTTTTTCTAAAATTTGCATAAACGAAATAATAGGTGGAAGGTTTTTTAGTATCATGATTTAAGTTGTAATTCTCTCCAAGACGTCGTGTCCAGCAGTGGATAAATTGTTACGCAATTCTGATATGACTCTTCTGATGGCTATGTACTTACGCACTTTGTGGTGACGTTGTCCCCATTGGAGTCGCTCTTTTACGAAGCCATGTATATATCATCTACGAGGATGCTGGTCACTTCTCAAGACCTTCTCGTAATCCACTTGCTGTCTCTCTACTATAATTACTGTATTACGAAAATCTGTTATGTCTGTAGTTTGTGTATGGTAAAACACCTGCGTCGGTGCGTGGATATATTAATATTACGTGCTTTTATAACACAGGCATAAGTGAGTTTGAATTTTCAGTATAATATTTAGGTAATAGTAATCTATCGTTTTCTTTATAATAGCCCTCAGTTCTTTGCATAAGTCCTGCGTGCAGTGTCTTCCTTTGGCTTTTCACTTATATTTCATTGTAAATAAACATTCACCTAGTTGAAGAATAATAGACCAACTTGATGTCACTAGTTATTCAGTTTATTTCACTTCTTCTACGCTCAACATGTTTCGGCCATTAATACATACATCATCAGGAGCCTGCGACTTTTCTATTGTATCACCACACTGGTCGTGTGTTCTTGTTTCGATGTGTGTTGGGGTTTCGGTGTGGCTGGGTTGGGGTGGTATCCGTGTAACAGGCTTCACGTGGTGCAGAGATCCCTGCACCACGTGCGCCCACAATGTATATAGTAGGACCTTAAGTTCTCTTGAAGACAACCTGAAGATGACCAGTAAAGGCCGAAACATGTAGTTGTCTAGTATAGCCATTAAATACACCTTAATTGACATAATTGTGTTTGACTGCATACCCTTTCCCGTCCTTGAGCCTTTATCATACAAGGAATGAAATTCAGCTTTTTGTGGGGCTCGAAAGATAATATATAGAACCATATTATAAATATTATTTGTATAATCAAAATTGTTAAAATTTTAATCTATTCCTTGTTCCCAAGTATTAAATGAATAAACTAGTAATTAGTCAACGGACAGAATATGGAGCTGTTATCATGAAATACTTTCGTACAGCCACGGTATTCAGCTGGGTCACATGTTTGCCCCAACCACTTGCCCGACTCACGGCATAGACTTCAAAATATTCTGTAAGCGTCCTTGTGTTTGTCCTGATCTGTCAAGTTTAGATTTTTATCATCTGGCTGATATGTGTTTATGCGATGCATATCTTTGCATTCAGAAACGGTAACACACACAACCCATCATTAGCTGCGGCGTTCACTTACTTGCCTTAACAAGCAAAACCCATAAAATACGTGCTGCTTGTATGAGGTAACAATATCAAGTTGTTCCAGAGTTGTTTTTCGGCGCTGGCGGCTGTGGTAAAGAGATAATCGAGCCACGGAGCCAGTAAATCATGCATTTCTATTGTTCCTATTGCCTGGCTTGCTGGTACTTATGTAGGGTTTGTGGGATGGAAGGTGTTTTGTGGATATAACAATTGGATCCTCAGAATCTTCCTTCGCTTCATTTTCAATGTGCAATATGAAAAAAGTAACATATATTTTAGACATGAATATTTCTATATGGAAGAGGATGATATTACTTCTGGGATACACGAGTGTATAACTTGACATTGCCTGTTCTTCTCATAATCAATAAGAATAACAATTTTCCGACTGGTGCTGTATGAGAGTATATATACATATACGTATACATATACATATACACGTATGTAGTTTGTCAGTTATTGGCAGGAAGATGCTGAGTGTTATGAGATTTGTTTTTTAGAACGATCAGTATTATGAATGTGTTCTTCTGGAATGTGACGCCGTGTGGTGTGCTATAGAACTTCCTACGTGTGAAAGCAACGTGCTGCCTCCAACTTCAACACTGTAGATGGAAGCAGCGCGGTCCACCGAAACGTTGGTTCATATCTATGGAATTACAAATTATCGCATCCAGAAAGAATGTAGTTGTGCAGTTAAAATATGCTTAACTACCAGAGGTGACGTGAAATATACTGGAGAAAACTGCATTTTGAGGAACTTAATGATGTACATTCTCTATCTAATTTTTTTTTTTTGGGGGGGGGGTGGGGTGGGAAGGGAAATTAAATAAAGAAGTGTACGGACGACGGAACTACTAGCATATAATGGAGAGAGGGAAATTCATTCGAAATTTTTGATCGGAAAACGTTGCATGAGGATGGGGCCCCTCCGAATACAAGAACAAACACAACAGGATTGGTGATTGTGGAGAAAAGGAGTGTGAAGAATAGGAATAGACTCATCTGGCTTAGGTTGGAGTCTAATTGCTGAGTTTTGTGAATATGGTTATGAAAATCTGGATTTCATAACAGCAGGGAAGTTCTGACTATCCGATGACAGGGACAGTCCCCCATTTACGCAATAACTACGTTCCGCAACGTCGGGTGCAAGGCGAATTTTGCGCTGGTCGCAATTGAGTAGGCAATATGGTGATATATGTATATATATATATATGAGTGTATGTATGTTTGTGTGTGTGTGTGTGTGTCTGTATAAGAGGGTCCAGTTGAAATCCGAAATGTGACAAGTTAGAATGTGACCGGCCGCAGCCATTACCGCCCCGCCGCCTGCGTTATCGCCCAGCAGTATTCTTCTGTCACCTTCGTCTCAAAACGCTTTCATTCCGGCGGCGAAAATTTTGTCGCACCTTTAAAAAATGTTACTGTTTCAGGATGTTTTACTTTTTATAATATCGCGTGGGTCTAAAATTGCGTAACTGTTAAATTTCTGTCATCGGGCCGCGTCTGTGTTAGCTTGTAAAGGAAGACCCTGTCCTGTGTAGATGTGTTGTACTGTCCATGCGTATAGCTCCTTCTGTCACTATGTTAAGACCATAGTCCTCTACTGTTTATGTCATCCGGCAGCACGACAGACGGCAGCAATTTACGAATTGCTTGTGTTTGTTGAACGTGTTTGGTGTAAAGGCAGCATATTTCAAATGAACCTATGCAGTCAATGGTCACAGCTTTCTAAGTAACGTTTGCATCCACGTGTCAGACTATATACATCCTAGAAAAGGCCCAGAAAATTATACGCCATGATACCATTACATCTTATGCTTCTTACGAGACCTACATTCCCTTTCATAAGGTTCGTCATCCCCGTTGTGTTCATAAATAAACTGTATTGGAGTGTATGTACTTGTCTAACACAGCTTTATTTGACGGTAGATATATGTATAGAATTTACTACATAAATAACAACTACATGTTTCGGCACTTGACAATGGCCATCTTCAGGTTGAGAAATGAAAAAACTTAGTAAGTAGCTATACTCGACTTATGTGGGCTGTATACTGTGGGGAGATAAGAGGTGAGGTGGGCACGAGATCTCGTATGTGTTGTGTAGGATGGGTGGTGTGGGTACAGGGGTTCTGCTATTTTTGCTACTCTAGGTTAATATACGTAGTTGGATCTATGGTATCATCTTATGTTTGTAGAAATTATATGTACATATATATTTAACTTATAAATATACAGTGTGCAATCTTATACTGTATAATTATAGTTTCAGTTTTAGTTTTAATAAAGTAACAGACCTCATTTCATATTCGTTTAAAATAACCATAACATTCTTCGGGTTCGTATACCCACAACATTGATGATGGAGAGCAAAATGTTCTGGGTTATGACACTGCGTAAATTGGTGATTATTTACCGACGTTTCGGAGGATATTGCTGCTTATAGCTTCAAGGCAGCACAAGAAGATATTCTAGGGCCACCCTGAAGATGCAGAAGATGGGGATAGCAAATCTCCTCCAAAGCTTCGATCCCTACTGACCAATGGACACGGCGTCATATTACAGAAGACGTTAACGTTCAACTGGAAAGTTGTTTTGTAAAACGAATCTTAATCCGACGTCATTCATGAACTGTAAGCCTATTTATAAGCGTTTACAATAGTGACAACAGGAGGACAACTGCTGTAGGCCTGCTGAATGAGGGTGTTAGCTGCGGCCGCTCGAGACATGACTAGGAAACGATTTCCTAAGAATCACAACTTTTGAACAAGTTATAAGCAGAGTTAATATGAGCCTAGTTTCTGCATGAAATAGACTACGAATTAGACAAGACAGGGATTGTGGATCTATTCCCGGTTATGCCAAGGATTTTTTTCAAGAGCGTCCATATATTAAATGATTAATTGTGGCTCTTTTCCTGGTGGTAAAGCGGCCGCAACGCGAAGCTCACAGCTCACCTCCATTAATGCCGAGCTTAGGAATACGTGGAGCTCTACTTCCATTCTCCCCAGTATGCTTAAAATCCTCCAAAACGACAACTTCACAGCACCTTTATGTCTTCGGTATTTAATGTTATTCTTTCTCCCTCTATCTTGATATTTTCATCTCTGATAAAACTAGTTTTTTTGTTTGCTTAACAAACAATACATTTTGTAGCATTTTGTATTCTGTATTGTTTAGCGTCATGAATTAGTATTATGTACAGTACACCACTTCCAAACTATAGGTGGAATCCGTGTCTATTGACAGTTTATAGACTTCAGCACTATAAGGGGGAAGAAGAGAAAACATTGTTCTGTCTTTCGAAACTGACGTAGGATGAGCCTCTTTGTACACAGTGCTCTGTGTCTTTAAGGGTTGGATCTACTTTATCTGAATCTCAACTTTACATGTTATACTTATAGATACTGGAGCGGATTTTCATCACACGAGAAAATGATACTACGTGCGTTCATGTAGATGAGGAATAAAAAATAGACTATTGTTTTGTGGGGGTTGGAATGGGGAGCAGGGACTCGTGCACTTTCTTTCTTGTCAAACCCACCACCACTGCTCTGCATGGTACAAACCATGCAATTGATTATGCATTTAGTGCAACATAAAGCCTGCAAGGGAAGAAGATAAAAACCATTCATACGTATCTGCATGAGATGCTGAGGCTTATACAGTGCAAGCGGTTGCTCGCTAGCTAGCAAAGCTTGTTGCTCTCCTTTATTTTCTGTATAATAAAGTCTCTTCTCTCATGCATCCATTGCGATGCAATATCAAATCTCGAACCCTCTCGACAGCAAAGAACGAGTTATATTAGCATTAGTATAGAAGACTCTTTACAAGCAAAGCCATAATTCACTTTTCTAGCTATGTGTAGGCATATAAACGAATTGCAGTGTGCAGGAAATTGCGTCATTAAGAGGCAGTATTGTTTCTGCTATAGGAATTTATCTAGAATTTTGCAGAGAAGTAAGTTTTGTTTGCAAGTAAAAGCAAAGTTTTCTCTCCACATCTGGTAGTTTTTTTCCTTGGTGTTTAGCAAGTATCGCTATTAACAATATCATCATTATCATCACTGTTCAGACTCTTGTCTAAAATAACCACTGAAATTAACTTCTACCTTACAGCGCTTCCATTCTTCATGTACATGTAACTTACGTTTAACAGAAGATGATTGGTGTTTGGTTACGATGTTCTTGTTGTGTCGTTCTCACGATGTTTCCATGGAAACCTGAAGTTGTTGTGCGTTTACTCAGGCGCCAGCTCCATGTTCGGTATTGTGTTATCTGAAGTATAAATGAGTGCAAATTGCACGTCACACTTTTAAGACAAATGATTTAATTTTTATGTATTCCATGAATGTAAACACGATGGGATCCCAATGTGTGCATAGCATCTTGTGACTCTATTGACAAAATAGGCCTGAAGATGACTGATCAATAGTAGAAACATGTAGCCTATGTAATTACCTTGTGTAATAAAGTAGTTGTGCTGACGCACATTATTTAATATTATATTACATTAGTTGTATATTTCAAAACATGTTTGTTTGTTTGTTTGTTTGTTTGTTTGGGAAATACAGTACTTTGAAATAAACAACACCATACATTCATTGCTCAGGGAAAACCATTTCCTACTAGAGGCATCTTCTTCTTGTGACTGTCACACGGCAGACGTTAAATTGAGACTTACTGCTGGTGTCATACGATAAATATCACAATGTAACTTTTAGAGCTACTTTTACTGACGATTTTCAAAGTGTGTACACAAATTATTTTATGGCTGCTTTTAATCATGCCTATAATAGATGGTATGTTTAGTAAACATCTTATATGAACTTGACTGAGAAGTTTCTGATTTCTTAATAGGATTTAATTTTAGTGTAATTAAACATAAATTACGTATATTACATATAATTGTCCCCTTTTAAATAAAATTATACAGTCGACTGCAAGATAAGTCAGTGACAGAGACGTGTGACTAGGTTGTATATGTGCTGTCATTGACGATGATGTGAATAGTAAAATACCGTGACATAAACCTTGGTCTGTGTGTGGGTTGCTGGGCGGAAGATCGAAAAAGGAAGACGGGAAACAACAGAATATAAAGTGAGTAAAATGATGGCGTTTCTGTATTCTTGTGTCGCAGTGAAACACACATTCACAGTATATGTACTTGCGTACATAAGGGTCATGAAAATTGTAGAAGTTAAGCAGTGGAAATGATACTCCTAAAACGTGTCAGCAGATATTTAACTAAGTAGTAAAAATTAAAGAATATGGGAGAAATAAATGTGTATTTCTTCAACAGAAGAACAGGAGGCTTGAAAAATTTTAAAGTGTTTGAACTAAATGACAGGCAAAGGACTTAATTCTTGCATGTTGCCGTAGGACGCAAAATTATTCCGGTGTTGGCAGCGATGTTACGAAAGGTCTTATGTAGTGATGATGATGATGATGATGGTGATGATGGTGATGATCGTGATGATCGGCATTCATATATGTGTGTGTGGTAAAGGTTAGCCTACCATAAAATTTGCATGCCGAGGAGAGTTTGTGTGGGATTTGTGGGAAACAAAATGTTAGTGGAATAAATGTGCCTCCTAAGTACTTCGCTTTTAAAATGTCTTTCGTCATTACTCAAGTTCATAACTGCTGTTGAGTTCTGCGATAAACCCGACCAGCTGGCACATTGTCATTAGCTTCGTCCTTGGGTTCTCCGCCAACGCTGGCTTGATCCTGAGGGAAGAACTGATCTAACCTTTCATAATAGAAAGACGAATCATTTACAAGTGATTTCTGTTGAAAATTTTATGGATATTTTCCATTATCGAATGTTATGAAATGTGTACCTGGGGGCCATTTCCCCGAGGGTAAAGTGGCCGGATCCTAAAGCTGACCATTGACCTCCGCCTAATGCTGAAGTTAAGAATGTGTGGTGCTTTACCTCCACTCCCCCATGTCTTCACGGCTTGATGATCAATTAAGCCCAACAATAACCGTACCTCCAAATTTACGAACCTTAATAGCTGTAGGGTCATACGTTTGTGGCACTTAGCTCGTGAGGCTTGTTTCCCAACCGACGCTTCAGTGTATAGGTGGGCTGCACAATATCTGGGAACCACGTTGTCATGGCACATAGGATTTTCCCCTCCAAAAATCTAAGCCTTCATCAACAAAATACAGACTACTTGAGCCTTGAAGATGGGACCGATATGTTGTCCCGAAACGTAGGCCGTCCCGCCTGCCAACATAAGCCGCGTAACATGACAGAACAGCGAAGGCCTCAACTTTGCAGCAGCGGTTGCATGAAATCTCCCAAGTAAATAAATGTGTGTGTGTGTGTGTGTGTGTGTGTGTGTGTGTGCACGATATGAATCGGAGTGTTGTTGGGTGACAGACACGATGACTAAATTAAGCGTAGTCACATTCTTTGCTGTGGCAGGAAGATCTGCCTGTGTTACCGCGGCTGGGTTGGCTCTGACTATCACCCCGCCTCAGCCAAACTGTTCTGATGAATTTCGGCCACCTGGGGTCGTACTGTATAATGCTTGGATTGTACAGTCAACAAGCGGGGCTTAGTCACGGCAACATTACTTTATGTTATTTTACGTTTACTCCTTTTATGTATTTGCTCATGTCTCCGGCGCCTGCTACGCGCCACTTGTTTTGCACATAAAACGGCAGGTGTTTGCGCGCGAGACCCACTTTTGAACTCTGGGTTGTTGCTCTTGTCTTCCTTCAGAATTGTGACTCGTGTTCAGTTTGCCAATTGTATTCTGTGATATTCATTCACACCAACAAATCCGCCTTAATGATTATTGTAAGTTGAATGTATCCCTTCAATCGGAAGACCGATACGCCGTAAAACATGCGCGTTCGCATAATGTTTATACCTCCTTGGCTAACCTAATAGCCTGATGCTGTTTCACCCCAGAAGACCGTTTTGATGGCAGTTTAATGCCGCCGGCAACACTAAGTCGTACTTAGGTCTTCATGTAAATTGCCTGATATTTCTGTCCGTTTTTTTTACCAAATTTGGAATTTGTCAACGGATTTTCAGACACACAATTTCACGGAGGTACGTCCAGTGGAAGCCGTGCTAATACATGCGGGAAGTAACACGGACATGTCGAAGCTACTAGGGGCTTTTCGCGAATATTCGAACGCACCTGAAAAACTGGTTGCTATTCTCGCTTTGTAATTTAATCCACCGATTAAATAATTTTAAATCAACTGTCTTGAAAGGTAAAATCACTTATTGTGTTATTACCCTATTGTGTTCTTACCCTATTAATTATTCGGTTAGCAAATTGCTGAAAGTATTAATATTTTAAGTCTTCTTTTACCTTAGAATGTTATTTAATTAATCACATGTTACATTTTTCTGTACGATCTTAATTACCCGGTGCGCAGGTTAGTTGGTCCTTTAGTGAGCTGTTTTAATTAGTTACTTGAAAATTCATTCAGCAATATGTTTATGTGGTATAACATTCCTGTTATTGTGTGTGATTTCAATCTTCGGTCGCAGTGTAAATGAAATCTTCACTCTTCTGGGATGTTACGCAGTGTGTACTGGATGTCTGTTACCGACTTTTCGGGACAACCTATAGGTCCCATCTTCAATCGTCAGTCTTCCTTCAACCTTCAACGTGGGACCTATAGGTTGTCCCGAAACGCCGGCAACTGACTACCAATATATGATGCGTAACATCCCATAAATCCCATAAGACCTAAAATCTCGTTATTACGTTAGTAAGCCGCTTGCTGATATAATCAGAAAGTTTGATGTTTATTGGACCGTGCATCATTGTGATAACTGAAGAATAAAAAACCAACTAGATGCCACTTATTACTTTATTGTACTTCTTATAGGCTCAACATGTTTCGGGCACTACTATGCCCATCATCAGGAGCTCGCGACTATGATGTTGATTACCACATTGGTCGTT
>Ga0123352_10010876_pt1 | contig 14315 bp, 9 predicted proteins | sample TergutLab28metaG_FD_89700 | JGI IMG/M metagenome (GOLD analysis project Ga0123352, IMG submission 89700) | Labiotermes labralis P1 segment gut microbial communities from Petit-Saut dam, French Guiana - Lab288 P1 | ecosystem: Host-associated > Arthropoda: Insects > Digestive system > Gut ... | reverse complement strand
TGTGTTTGTATGTAGTGCTGTTTGTATGTAGTGCTGCTGTTTCGTGTAGAGCTGTATGTATGTAGTGCTGTTTGTATGTAGTGCTGTTTGTATGTAGTGCTGTTTTTATGTAGTGCTGCTTGTATATAGTGCTCTTTTTATGTAGTGCTGTTAGTATGTAGTGTTGTTTGTATGTAGTGCTGTTTTATGTAGTGCTGTTTGTGTATAGTGCTGTTTGTATGTAGTGTTGTTTGTATGTAGTGCTGTTTTTATGTAGTGCTGTTTGTATGTAGCGATGTTTTTATGTAGTGCTGTTTGTATATAGTGCTGTTGGTACGTAGTGTTGTTTGTACGTAGTGCTGTTTGTATGTAGTGCTGTTTCTCTTACTGGCCATTTCGTTGTTCAATCAGCAAGGTAAAAATCTAGAACTGAATTAAACCGACTTGCAGTTAATCCTGTATCACAAACGGCTGTAAGACTTTACCGAGTGATATACAAATTTACAAATTAAATGAATTTATGAAATGTAATTATGCTAATTGGTTATTTTTAATGTTATTTTATAGTGGTATCTAAATTTAAATTAATTGGGATCTCAGTATTTACATAAACTAATGTGTGCTACCTGTAAGTGTTTTTGCATGTATTTAGCCTCAAAATGGTCACCCCAACCGAAACATTTTGCCATAATAACAAGAAAACTTAGTTGTGTTGACGGTTATAATTTATATAGTCGCCATACTATCACACAATGGGATGTAGACCTTAAAGTATTAGTATTGCCGATCCCAGTGACCGAGAGGTCTAATGGCGTGGGTCTGCAGCCGCTCGCTTACTGGATTGCGGGTTCGAATCCCGCGAGGGGCGTGTATGTCTGTCTGTTGTGAGTGTTGTGTGTTGTCAGACAGAAGTCTGTGCGTCGGGCTGATCACTCGTCCAGAGGAGTCCTACCGAGTGAGAGCGTCTGAGTGTGATAGAGGAACCTCATGGAGGGATTCAGTTCAATTTATCACACTAACCTTACATGCACTTTACACAATAGATACATCTCTTACATGATTCGGCATTTATTGAGTGCCACCATCAAGGAGGAAGTCTAGACCAAACATGGCTGTTGAGCCATGAGACAAGAAAGTAGTAGTATTAGTAGTATTTCTTGCAATAAGGTCTTCTTCTGCCACAGTTTATAATTTAGGGAGAGATTAGGAAGGATTCGGTAATATGCAATGTATTCCACACAAAACGGCCTGCCTCGTCTTTATTATGCAAAGTATTGTGTTGTATTTATAGTTTACTGGAAACTTAGAAATCGAAAGTTACCGCAGGCAGACCGTTTGTTTGCCTGCAGTCGATCCCATGCCTGCGTTCATTTGTTTATTGTACTGTACGAGAGGTAAAATATGAAACACGTATCTTCGGACCTACTGACAGCAACCTCGTTTTTAAGCGCGTTCTCAAATTTGCCAAAATAGACTATTAGCTTCGTCTTATTTACCTGTCCGTCCGTCCGTCAGTCCTCATGGAACAAATCTGCTTCCAATGAAAAGATTTTCATGATATTTCATGTTTGAATATTTTTTTCGAAAATCTATCGAGAAATTTCAAGTTTCGTCAAAACCGAACAAGAATAAATTATATATTTGTTAAATGCAGTTGGTTAGCCACACGGTGGCAGTAGTACAGTAAATACAGTACACACACACACACACACACACACACACAATAGCAGAACGGCACAAAACACAAAATACATACGACAACACAAAAATTTGGGAAGAGTGTGGGCCGTGTCCCAACTTTGTGGGTTTGACCCTGGCATTTGCTTTACAGCTGAGGAAAAAGCACGGAAAAACCTCAGTCAGGGTAGCCAAATATTGCCAGCTGGCACGATGAAGATATATAAACATACAATAAGAATACGTAGACACAACAATAAAAATACATAAATTACAGTATTAAACAGGAATACAACCATACATACATTGATAGAAAATAGAATATAAAGAATACGAAAGAATGTGATAGTAGTAAAATGCATACAAGCAGCAACTTCATATTGTCTGTATGTCTTCTAATAGTGTTGGACACCTTATTACTAAGACCATCACTATACTGCAACACTTCGCTACACTTCACAGCACTTCATCCAACTACACTTCACTATACTTATCGACAAGGGTATTTCTCATGAAGACCTTGTATATTTATGGTCATATCTCACTCAGTTCGTCTTAGAATGAGAAACGTTTCAGACAAAAGTTGCAGAGAAAATCCAAACTCACACTTTACGTCCAGTAATTTATTTTTTTTTTGAAAATCATTCCTTTTACTAAGTAATGTGGAAAAACATTGTATAGACAGACAGGCCAGGTATGACGGTAAAACAAGGCGCATGCGTTTTGCATGCTGGATAACTAAGGCTACAAACATTCACTCAGAATATATAATACATTTTTTTTGTTTTCCATGGCAAGAGTGGTTGCGCGTATGTGTATAAATATTACGTTACACACACATTGCCTGCCTCGTTCCAGTTATCCTGAGCTAATGTGCGTTCAGTCACACCACTGCCAATATCACTCTGCCATTTGTCAGTCCAATTGACAGAGATTTTTACTATCAGATAAACGTTTCCTTCTCTGGGAACTGGGACGTTTTCGCGCACAAGAAACTCGCATAAGACGTGACTGAAATTCGACGCACAAGGAAACTTCGTTCGGATCCGTGACCAATTCAAGAGTAAGAAGATTCTAAACTACACTCTGACACCAGCTGCTGTGAATAAGGAAACATTTGAATGTAGATTTGACTTTCTCACAGGGACGCTGCTGGAAGATTCCCCTGTTTTTAAGAATAACTTCGTTCAGATTTGTTCTTCTGTATACAGACACACGGCTTCAAGTGCCACAAGACTAGTACACGATTTTGACATTCATATGTAACACATTGAGAGCACAGACACTTCAGACATTCTCTGTTGGCTGATTCTAATTCTGGATTGCTTCTATTATTTATTTACAGAGTTACTGCAGAGGGGGGGAGGACAGCTGTAGCACAGTGGTTAAGGTGCTGTGCTACAAATCGGAAGGTCGCTGGTTTTATTCCAGATGGTGTCACTGGAATTTTTCATTGACAAAATCCTTCCGATCGCACTATGGCCCTGGGGTCGACTCAGCCTCTAACAGAAATGAGTACCAGGAGTATTTCCTGGGGGTAAAAAGCGGCCGGTGCGTAAGGCTGACAACCTTACCACCACCCTGGGCCATTGTCACGTAATCTGGGAACCTTAACTTCCTGGAACCCTCTGGGCACCTTGGGACTGTAAAGGGACTAATTTTGATCTTCTACTGCAGAGGGCCGTGATGTATTTTGAGGAAGATTTATATAGATTTTTGGTTGGATAATATGTGGGCCGGTAGTTCAGTCGGTATAGCGACTGACTACAGGCTGCACGGTCAGGGGATCAAATCCCGGTGGGGGCGAAATTTTCCGCACTTGTCCAGACCGGCCCTGGGGCCCACCCAGCCTCCTGTACAATGGGTACCGGGTCTTTCCCGGGGGTAAAGTGCGGCCGGGGCCTGACGCTGACCCCTCAACCCTTCTAGTGCCGTGGTCAAGAAAGAGTAGAGCTGTACCTCTACTCTTCCTATGGGCCGTTCGGCCTGTACAGAGCCTCAGTGCTTGTACAAGAGTGCGCTTTACCTTTATTTTCGTATTTGATCTTATAACAACGTGTAATTTGTTCGTGACGTTTTGAAATAACTTTGTGATCTGTCCTCAGGCATTTCGTTCCTTTCAGGAGTAGACAAGTAATTTGTGTCGTAAAGTCAGGAACAAAATACCCAAAAGTATTAGGTAATATTCCAGGAAAACGAGGGCATAATCCAGACGGCTGAGAAAACCCAGATTTCGCTGAGTTAACTCAAAGGGAGGCAGTTGTTTGCCTGTATTCTGACAAGATGTAAATTCACTGTTTCCACCTCAGTACGTAAAAACAATTTTCTTTCCTGTTTAAAAAAAAATCTGTCTACAGTAAATTTGACGTAAGCCACTTTCAGATTCAACCCAGTTCGTGATTAAGTATTGAGGCGAGAAATAAAAGTTTTTTTTTAAATTTAATTTGGAATAATTTACAACTAGTTACTGTAATTAATATTATTTAAAACAAACTGGACAGTAATCTCTTTTTATCTCCACTACAGAATAGTCCGTTATAGGCATTTTGATTCACAGCAAATAGTGTTTGATTGAAAAAGGTACTTTTGTGTCTATCTGAAGAAAAATCTGGCTTACAGGGAGCGTGTAGCTACATAACAGGGTGAGCCCTTAAATTGTAAACGCAATTTATACATTTTATACAGGGTTATTCGAAATGATTGTCGGGGTTTTAACAACTCCCACCTAGTTCTCCAGATGCAACCCCATGTGATTTCTTTCTATGGGGTTACGTTAAGAATCAGGTTTACGTTCCTCCTCTTCCCGCAAGTATCCCGGAACTGAAGGTACGAATCAGAACCGCCACTGAAACCATCACCGCTGACATGCTAAAAACTTTTTGGAACGAACTCGATTATCGTGTTGATGTTTGTAGAATCACAAAGATGCACATATAGAGCACCTGTAAGGTATGTAACAAAAACTTGTGGTGTTGTACTATTAAATAAAAGAAAACATATACTGCTATCTCAGTGTATTGTGTTTGACAAGTTGTTAAAACCCCGATAATCATTTTGAATAACCCTCTATATAAATTTTCGATTCCCACCTCAAAAAAACATCGTGACTCCTTCACAAAAATCGGACTTTTAATTTTTGTAAAAGTAAACAATTAATGCCCAGCGAAAGAGTGATACGGGATTGCAATAAATACTAAGGTGACTGCGGGTGCGATTGTTCAAATGGTTTAAATTATTTGTCCTTCTAGGATGAATCGTCTGGTTTGTTTATTTTGGACAATTCTGATTATTGAACATAACACTTTGTGATGACCATTAATATATTTAATTAACGCACCAACAAACGCACGTATATTAATTTAATAATTTAAAATTCACATTAAAACACTTAAAACGCTCCTACATATTTCGATCATACGATCATCCTCAAGGAGCATACTTTCTTCCTTGCTAAAGTTACAGTTTAAAACACTCAGTGATTTACTTCGTTATGTTAATTTGGTGCTGTGGCAGCATGTCCTGTGTTATGTGTGAGTCGTACGGTGTTCAGCTGAGACCGTCTGTCGATGTGTTTGTTGTGCCGTATAGCGTGAGACACACACATAACACACGACATGCTGCCACAGCATCAAGTTAACATAACAGAGAAATCACTGAGTGTTTTAAACTGTAACTTTAGCAAGGAACAAAGTATGCTCCCTGAGGATGATCGTATGATCGAAACATGTAGGGGCCTTTTAAATTTTTTAATGTGAATTTGTTGGTGTGTTACTGAAATAAACTACAGAATGCACGGTGCAACGATAAAGATTATTAATATAATTATTTATTATGATCGTGAAAGAAGATTAATTGTTCTATGACGGGCGATGCTCTGTCTTATAGTCTTAGGCTTAACCATGTTGTCAGTATTTCTACTGAAATTTTTATAACTTTATTTGTGGAGCTTAAATCTAATGCACTTATCTGCTACGTTAGAATTATGTTAGTTAGTTAATGAAATAGTAGGCAGTTCTGAGAATCTGTTTAAGTACCATATTTTGTAACAAAATATAGTCTTTTAACCTTTTGACGCCTAATGTAAACTATAGTGGTCGTACCGCACCGCTAACCTCTAAAGTTACATTTTATATATTTATTCAACAAATATAGGTACTTAATATTTTAAACATGGCATATACTCTCCTTTTTTTCTCTTCAAAATGCAGTTTGTTTCATAATTCTAACATATGGTTCCTGTATTATTCACATTTTATATACAGGATGTGCTAAAATTAAAAAAATAATTCCGGCGCCGAAAGTTTAATATTAAACATGGCGGTACACACAGAGGTGACCGATTACGTTATTACAAACATAACTATTATTTACCCTGTGAAACAGAGACTTCATACATTAGAATTTCTTATACGCATAGTGGAATATATTTAGAATTGGTTAAACTTAATTTTCCACCCTAAAACCATAAGGACAGTATATTGGAATTGATCTGCCTTAGAACAGGGAGAGATGGTTGGCTCTTGTGAATGCGGTAATGAAATTTCGCATTCAATAAAATGCTGGGAATCTCTTGGGTAACTGAGGAACTGCTAGCTTCTCAAGAAAGACTCTGCTCAATGGAGTTACTTAGTGCGAATTCGGTCCATTTAGTAAAAGGTATCTAACTTTACCATAAACAATTATTACATATCAAATCAAGGAAATTGTTGTGATTTATTGAGCCTAGTTAATTAAAAAACACATGAGGGTCAAATGTTTGTCCCATTTCCTACCTGCTAAAACACGTAAAATATAAGCGGTAACATTTCTGATGCCACATTCATTTATCAGTCTATCTTAAGACAGGTCCAAAGCCTCTTCAAAAGCAAGCTCTCCACACTGCGATCTAGAGTTTCTTCATTCAAATGAGAGTATCCTCTCCTTTCCTTAAGATCTCCCAGTAGCTTCCTAGATCTTCTTCCTCGTCTTCCTGTCACTTCTACCCTCCCTTTTATCTTTCGTTCAATAACCCGTTGTAGAAGACAGTTTCTACGCAAAATGTGACCAATCCAGTTAGCCTCTCGTTTACTTATTTCACGTAGGATATTCCTCTGCTCGTTGACTCTAAGTAATACTTCTTCATTTCTCACATGATCGGTCCAAATGATCTTCTCCATCCGTCTCCAGCAACACATTTCAAAACTTTCCAGGTGTTTCTGATCTACTGCCCGGGGCGTCCTAGTTTCAGGATCATATAAAGCTATGCTCCAAATGGAACATTTCACTAGCCTCTTCCTCAGTTCCGAGTTCAATGGGCTAGTAAAAAGAGCCCTCGTCTTGTTGAATGCGGCTTTAGCCGTAACAACCCTATATTTAATTTTACAAGTACATCTTCCATCATTTGTTAAAATGCTACGCAAATATTTAAAAGTTACCACATTCTCTGATTTGTTTTTGGTCTATCATAATTTTTACTGGGAATGGTTGCCTTTAAACTCTCGTTACTTTTTGTTTTTTCCACATTCAGTTCCACTCCATAGCATCCTCCAATTTCAATTATTTTATCGATCATGTTCTGTAGCACCTTTCCTTCCTTAGCCAGTAACACAAGGCCATCTGCATATTTCACTGTGTTAATAATTTGCCCTCCTAATTTGAAGTCTCCAAACCCTTCCATAGTTTCCATACCAAGGCATTCGCTGTACAATTTAAACAGAATTGGTGCCAAGCAGCATCCTTGTCTAACTCCTCTTCCAATCTTCACACTTCTTGTATCCACTCAGTTCAGTCGTACTTTTAACACTCTGAGCCATGTACAAGTTGCTAATCAATCTTCTTTCACGGCAGTCAATACAAGTTTCCTTTAGGATCTGCATTAATGTGGTCCAGTTGACTCGGTCAAACGCCTTCTGTCAATCTATGAAGCAAACACACAGTTCTTCGTCTATTTTCAAGGTTCGTTCCGATATTATTCGCAACATCTCAGATGCATTCCTAGTTCGTTTTCATCTTCCAAATCCTCTGATGCCTATCGCCCAACAAATTTTGAATATCCTGCGTTAAATAGCAAGTATTTTTCTCTTAACTCGGAAAGTTTGTATGGCTGTTCTATTGGTATTAAACTTGCGAAGATTTCCCCTGAGAGACACTAGAAATGCGAATAAAATTGTGGTCGTAAAGTCTGAGGGGAAGCTGTGCATGAGTTGAAAGGTTAAATGAAATAGGGAGATGAGAGATCTACAGTGCAAGAGGAGTGCCATGGATAGCACTCAAAGGCAGGATTGCCTGGGATTAACATTTCTGGAATAGCTGAAAACTGTTAGCTTATTCTGCAGTCTGACCTTACTTGGTAGGACGAGGAATGTAATGAAGAAGGCCTTGATGTTAAATTCCCATTTTCAACCACTTGTCCACGTGATAAATTATAATTATTTTCCTCAATGGCTTCCATTATCATGACAGCCAAATTATAATTATTTTTCTCAATGGCTTCCATTATCATGACAGCCAGTTGTTTTCGATTATATACCTTTTGTGTCAGACGTAAGGAATTCAGTATCCAACATTACAGGCGAATGTCGTATTACAGAATGTAATACGTACATGTTCTTAACGTTCAAATAGGGAATTTCCTGGTGATTCCACGTTGTACTTTATATGGGTTGCGTGAGGTCTAATTGAATTGCCTGCGCACGGCAAATGTTATCCTGCGAATGAACAAATGTTTGGGGGGGTGGGGGGGAATTATATAGGCTGTAGCGAGTATCAGTAAACTATGTCAGCTTCTAATTGTTTGTCTATCGCATGACACCACTTATATGGAAACATGGTTAATGACCTACGACATTTATTCCTAACAACGTGACCTTGAATATTCCATTCGATATTCTGTCCTTTTTAAGCTCATGGTTCCGTGCATCGTAATTCAATATTAATAAAAAAAATCCAAACAGATGCAACATTATGCAGATATTTATTCACTGCAAAGTCACTCTACATGTTTCGGGTGTCACAGCACCCATCATCAGTAGTACTAAAAACTGTAACCGCAACCTCCGGTACAGGTCATAATATCGGTACAGCTACTTCCCTCCAACGTGGCCTGATCGGGACGTTGGAGGGAAGTAGTTGTACCGGAGGCTGCGGTTACTGTTTTTAGTACTCCTGATGATGGGTGCTGTGACACCCGAAACATGTAGAGTGATTTTGCAGTAAATAAATATCTGCATTGTGTTGCATCTGGTTGGATTTTTATTAACATTCTCTCTGTCTGTCTCTTTACATTTTCTAACGGGGTATGATTTATAATTATCTTTGTGTTTATGCATGAATTTCTATCAAAAGGATCGCAAAGTAACAGTATTAAATATCAGTGCTCCAGTCCTTGTGCCAATATTGATATTTCTCTGTAAAGAATTTCCCGAAGGACAGAAGTACGTAACGGTGAGCGATTGAGCTGTCTGACTGTAAGAACCGCAGCTAGAGGAGTTAACACATTTGGTTCTTATAATTACGAAATACATTTTACTACTTCATTTACATAATTCGTTGTTTACCGCAGCGGTGCGCTCCAAGAATTCTCCGAAACAAGAATGCAGCCATTTTTTTTACAGTAAACAAAAATAAATATTTTGAGGAATTTAGCTTATTTTATAGACAACAGCAGGATGTTGACTGGGTCACGTGGTATGTTCCATTGTATGTCGTATTCAGGATGATCATAAAGTATGTATTATATACAGACATCTCACCATAACTATAATACAAGGTTATTTATCCCAATCGCTGTGCTGTTTATTGTAATGTACGGTACAAAATTCCTGACGTACGTACGTCATTCCTTTCTTTCCGATCCGACTGCCAGCTGAGACCTCCTCGACCTTTCAACTGGAAATTATTACGTCTATGGAAACAATTATTAAATCTTGAGCCTGAACTCCGTTTAGAAAAGGAGACATTAGCAAGCGTAAAAAAAAAAGGTTTGTTTAAGAAACCTCAGTTCTATAAAAGTACATAAATTCATCAACACTCAGATTAACCCTTTAAACGCTAATTTAAATTCCATTTGCCATTTGCTGGTATTATTAGGAGCTCACCATATTCTCCACGTTAGCAGGGTAAGGGTTAATAGGTATTATAAATAAACGCCGAGTTAAATCCCATCTGCCATTTGCTGGCAATATTAGGAGATCACCATTTTCTCCAAGTTAGCAGGATAAGGGTAAAATATAATGAAAAGATGCAGTAGGGAAATGTGCTTATGAACCGAATAAAATAATTTTCCATCGGATCAAGAGCTGCCAGCTTTTCAACGTTTAATGTGGTATTGCATTCAACCTTAAATACCCCAGCAATTGCCAAAACTAATTCGGAAACATGCAAGGTAATTATTTTGTTAATTACAGTTGGGCCATCTACATACACATGTGTGTATTGTGTGTGCGTGCGTGTGTGTGCGTGCGTGCGTGTGTGCCTGACATCGATGAAACTATAGTCATCGTGGAAATCGGCATCTGTGAAGTCATATCGATATAACAGTGATGTTAACTCTGTAATGAAGTCACCCATAAAGCAGGCTGTGTCGTAACCGTGAGACCTGGTCTCTGTGACATCACCTGTGTGTTACTCTCACAGAAATGCAGATTGTGCTCCTTTCTTCCCCGTTTCACTCACTCACACCATTTGGCAATTCAAAACACTTTCCGCCGCCATTTTTATTCCGAAATTGTTCCCTTCGGCTTCTCCAGAAATATTTTTCACTGTGGAAAATTTCGTGAAATATTTAGCATGTGTGAAGCTCTCTATGGACCAATGTAACTTCGTTCCGTGCTGACAGGCAACGGGTCTCAGGCACCAATACAGACCACTGAAAATACAATGGAAGGTTGCGGGGACACGCAAAGCTATCAAGCTCAAGAAAATTCCGGTTTTTTTTTGCGGATATCAGACTTTGTGACTTGCATGTAAGGACGCTGTTAGCTACTGAAGTTGCGTGAGGTTAGTAATGGTTGAATGAGTATGGAGAATTGGTGGCGTGACAACTATAATGCTAGGAAAGAAACCTGTCCAAATGCCACTCTGTCCACCAGAAAACATAAAGGGTTCGGGCTGGGAATGAACATGAGACTCCACGATTAGAAGCCGAATACTAAATCCGAACTGCAAAGCTGACAGTGTCAGATCGCTATCCGAGTGTGTAAGAAAACTTCCGCTCTGGATAATTGTCTGCTTTTATACTTGTTAGAAACGGAGAGCACGATCGGGAGGTAATATCCGTCCACCTGGGCATCCAGCCACGTTAACAAATTTTTCACGCATAAGTGACAATGCAATTTCGAACACATTTGCTACATTCGGTCTAAAATATAAGGTTCTGGATGGCTTTTACTTTATTCTTACGGTTTCACTGAAAATAATGTTTTGCGCGGATTCTTGGATTGGAGGATTTGCGGATTTTTTTTTCACAACGCCGTTCAATCACATATGTCTAGCGTCATCAGACGGTAAAAAAATTGTCGCGAAACGTAAATTTGCAAGGGTATGGAAAGTAGTAGTTGTCACCTATCGATAGTGCCCTCTCAGCATTTCCTGAAAGAGGTATACAAAAAGCTTTAAATATACTTCTGTTCAAGTACGTTATATGAAGCCATGAAGGTGTACAAAAGAGAGCGAAAGTTAACCTCGGTGGATTCATAAGTTCAGCACTATGATTTGATGTTTGAGATCCAAATTTCCAAACTGAGATCCAAATTTCCATATTGAGAACCAAATTTCCAAATTTGATGTTTGAGATCCAAATTTCCAAATTGATATCCAAATTTCCAAATTTTATGTTGAGATCCAAATTTCCAAATTGAGATCCAAATTTCCAGAATTGATGTTTGAGATCCAAATTTCCAAATTTGATGTTTGAGAACCAAATTTCCAAATTAAGATCCAAATTTCCAAATTTGATGTTTGAGATCCAAATGTCCAAATTGAGATCCAAAGTTCCAAATTTTATGTTTGAAATCCAAATTTCCAATTTGATGTTTGAGATCCAAATTTCGCCGCTTTACTCCCAGTTAATGTGTGTCTCTTTCTTTCAGTGGGTTTAAGTCTACGTCAGTAACACCCACCCAGGGTTCCCGAGAACATCCGCAGATGGTTTCCAGAGAAAATGTGAGATAACTTCTTAATAATACTCATATATCTCGCAACATTTTTTAAAATCTCTCGAAATATCGTGGGAAATTTTGTTAGGCATTTGGAAATAGGGTAAAGGAACCGATTCTGAAATGTTCCATCCCCGCTGTGTGTATAATTAAATAGGTACATGTATTTAGTCAATAACACAACAAATATTTCTAATGATGTTTATTAGAGGATAGTAACTACATGTTTCGGCCTATTCCGACCATCATCAGGTTTACATCCGAAAGAGTATTAGTGTTTATAAGATTTATGCTGTTATGTAACGACGGTGAGATCTCATTATATGTAGTTTTGATTATTACTACTATTACGAGACGTGGCTGGGGGGGGGGTTTCTGTAATGTGGGTATTGTGCTGACTTGGGGTGCAATGCTCGCGTAGGTGTCTATTTGCTGTCTTATGCGGACAGCTGCAACGAAAAAGGAAAAGAATTTCTTCTCTTGACACTACCCAAACTGGGCTAATTTCCATGAGCTGCGAACTTCCCCCTTTGTTTTCTGGACTGTACACTTTCCATAAGCGGGACTTCTTGGGATGTGAATATTTGTCTTATGGGTTCCTGCATGGTTGAAAGGTTGGGAAGTACTCTCCCAGGTGGATCATTGATTAATCAGTATCATTAACGGCAACTGAACATGGATCCTCAGTTTGTCTTGTTGCTGTCTAAACTACCAAACCCCATTTTCAGGCGTTTTTCGCAATTTCGCGAAAAGCGCCTATTAACACCACCATGTCTGTCTCTCCCTCTGTCCGCATGGAAAAACTTGGTTTCCCACTGGGCGGATTTTCATGAAATTTAATATTTCAATATTATTCGACAATCTGTCCAGAGGATTCAGTTTTCATTAAAATGTGACAAGAATGATGCATACTTTACATGGAGACGTCGTAATATTGTGCCGAATTCTTTTTAGAATGAGAGATATTTCAGACAAAATTTTACAGAAAAACAAAACACGTTTTTCTGAATGAAGGCATAGCGATGTGCTTGTAATTCAATTAACTTTACACAGTATACGTCAGCACAATCTATTTATTCTAGAGTAAGGCTACATGTTTCGACTAGATGTTAGTCATCTTCAGGCCCCTACAATTTCGTTACCAGATGCTTTGTCCAATTTGGGATCCCATACTGTTTACATGTGAGTTACTTATTAGCTAAAGCTTTCTAGAAAGCTGTAGCCAATAAGTAACACACATGTCAACACTATGGGATCCCAAATTGGACAAAGCATCTGGTAACGAAATTGTACGGACCTGAAGATGACTAACATCTAGTCGAAACATGTAGCCTTACTCTAGAAGAAGTAGATTGTGCTGACGTAAGTATGTGTAATACTAAGCACGTTTTGTATTGTACAATTTCTTTCTGAAAATCTTGGTTACGAGATAGTTTGCAAAAGTACGGTAGAAACAGACAGGCCCACAGATGACAATACAATATGGCGCACGCGTTTTGTATGCTAGATAACTAAGGATACATAAACACTCTAATCCCACTACAGACCTGGACAGACCCTGAGGGTTCCAAGAGGTTGAGGCTCCCAGATTTCAAGACAATCGTCACATGAAGGTGGTATGGTTTTCAGCCCTGCGCACCGGCCGCCTTGACCCCCAGGAAATATTCCTGGTACTCATTTCTGTTAGAGACTCAGTCAATTCCAGGGCCATAGTGCGGCCGGAAGGATTATGTCAATGAAAAATTCCCATGTCGGGAATCGAACCCGCGACCTTCCGGCTTGTAGCGCAGTGCCTCAAACAACTACGCTATCGGGTGCCTCCCACATACACAGTCTAGAAATATATAATACCTACTGCTTTTCCACGATAACAGTGGTTACGCGAACGGGCCTCAATGTTACGGTGATACGTGTTGTTAAACTGACTTTGCCTAACATGTGACGCACGTTTCACGGTTTGTCGTAAGAAAAAAATTTGGAAATATATGCGACGGATTTTGTGACATGAGGAGGACCGCAGTGGGATGGGGAGGGACATGATGAATGTTTGTAGGCAGATAATTCTTCAGCCCTTTTAAATAAATGTTGCATTCAATAGAACATGGCTAAAAATCAAGCACGAAAAAACATGGTTTTATTCAGTTGCAAATGCAAATTTTTCGGAAATTTCTTATTGTACTGTATATCATAATATCGTAGAATGTGTTCCCTGGGGTTACGATTTTGTTGATATATTTGCTCGACTTTGCAGCTGATAGAATATCGTTACATCAATAAAACAATACCATTTGACGTATTTGGGCAGCATACTGCTTAATTGTGAAATTCGTTTTATTTTATTCAATCATTCTTTGTAAATATCCCATCTTTTATGGTTCTTTTTTGTTGGTAAATTTTCATACGACATTAATGATCCATCACTAGACTTATATAGTCGAAACATCGTCGCAAAAATTCGAAGAAACCAATAAGTGGTTTTTTACGTATTTTTCGATTAGGCATTCCATACTTTTCCTGAGAATTCCA
>Ga0123352_10010875_pt1 | contig 14316 bp, 7 predicted proteins | sample TergutLab28metaG_FD_89700 | JGI IMG/M metagenome (GOLD analysis project Ga0123352, IMG submission 89700) | Labiotermes labralis P1 segment gut microbial communities from Petit-Saut dam, French Guiana - Lab288 P1 | ecosystem: Host-associated > Arthropoda: Insects > Digestive system > Gut ... | reverse complement strand
TGTTTTGTTTTGTTTTGTTTTGTTAAGGTGTTTACAAACCAAAATTATGGTTCCCCACTGTTTCATACTCATCCTCTACACCAACAGATGAGAAAGTGGGTGAAAGAGACAAAAAAAATGAATGAATGAATAAAAAATACACAAGGAGTTAAAGGTGGGGAGTTAAAATAAAACAGAGGATAGAAAGAAAGAAAGACAGACAGAAATACTAAAGAAAAGGTCATTGGCCAATGTATAGTCAGCTTTTCAAGTTATGAGAGCATTCAAATTCTAAGTGGATTGTATTTCTTTAATAATATTAATGTTACTCTTCGTGGGCTACTTGCTTCAGCATACATTTGTTTTGGCGCTTCTCGTATTCCAGTTCCAATAAATCATTCAGCTTACGTCGACACTACTCCTCGGGGTGCATCTTTCATTTCGTCACTTAACCTGAATAACTTGTCCCTTCACACTCTCGTTTTCGGCAGCGCATATGAAAGTCACGGGGCAATAAGTCTAGATTACGAGGAAGATAATCAGAGCACTTCCGATTCAGTCGGTGTTAATTTATTCACGGAAAGGTTCGCTACACGTAGAGGAGAGATGTCGAGGTGAAAAACACTTTTCGATAAAACACTTGTTGCTTAACTACTCGGTACGAAAACGTTTTCCTTCCTTACACGCTTTCAGCAAGTCGTCACATGATCATATAGGTAATTGGAGTTACTTGTAAACAAAGCTGTTCCAAGAAATCCACACCAAACCTTCACCAGTATCAGAACACCTGCGCTACTATCGTCTACGTTTTTAATATTTTTCTTCAGCTATGAATTTGTTAATTTCTAATCCGAAGTTTTGCTTTCGGCAGTAAAATTACGGACCCACGTCTACGTGAAAGGTGCTATACGATCTACAATGACATCCCCTAAGCTCTGTACCGTCAAGGCAGAATTCTGAAACTTAAGGGGCCATCGCTTTTTGACCTGGCGCCAGCGGTTTCAATAAGCTGTCCAGTGTGGATTGGTTTCACTGAAAAACAGGCGGTTATAAGAATGCTTAATTGGCCAGCATTACGACATTGATGTCAAGTTTATATGCTAATTCAAGCATAGGTATTATTCTGATCTAGCGATAAATACTAGCTCTTCCAACGGGCAAACCAGGTGACAGCTATCTCCTCGCTTTCCCAACTGAAGAAGAAAACAGGCCCATTTATCGAAAGGGTTTGGTGAAACAAACGTGAAACGGTGGATCATGTCGGAGTCATTAGTCAGTCTTATGGCACGTCGACAATGGATTGAAATCGTGTGATTTAACGACGCTGTATCGGCTATATAGTTTCGATAAGGTCTGACGATAATATAGCACACGTGCCCAAAATGGCTCGGGGCATTCACTGTTGCCCCGATTATTCTTCTATTTCTTTTGCTCGACCACCACCTCTATATTGTTAAGAATGTGTGTGTATATAAACTTATTGGAATGCGTAGAGATTTATACGATTTACCTTTTCTACCAAATAATACCCGAGTGAAACAGTTTTAAAAAATCGGGAGCGGTGGGAAGTGTTTGCCGGCCGGTCGGTGCCTGGGCGAATAAGTGACATTGGACAAAAGGTTTGACAATACTGTTTTTAAACACAAAATAGTAGCAGGACCAGTTACTTCCACATTTTCGTCCATATCGCATTCCTTGAGGAGACCTACAGTAGAAACATAACGATACTACGAATTAAATATATTATTATAATAAGCATTAATGACAATAATGCAGTAATTAATAATAATAATTATCGAATAATCCAAGACCTCATTTCGCTCTTTAAAATTCCCATGGGCATGGAAATGGATTTCTTCGAAATTTACAGACAATTTGGGCACGCGCCCTCAAAATTGCTTTAGAGCACTGGTTTAGATGATACGTGTATTAAATCAGATAAATGATCAAGAAGAGTGAGTACGCACAGGTTTTGAAGGAATTAGCCATGCCCTGTTCAGAGGATAAGAATTACCTTGACAGATTCAGTCAACTACGAAAATCATCATTCAGGGCAGAAAGTAACTGGACTAAGAAATGAGCAGAAAAGCCTCGATTACCGCTGTTAAATGAACTGTTTGCAACACATACGAACCAGAAATGACCTCGTTACGAGCCAGCCTCGTGCATTACATGCAAACACACACACACACATCAAATCCCTTCGAATATTACTTTTCAATGTGAATCATTTATATATATATATATATAAATCGAGAAGAATAAGATGGCTTGGGCATGTGGCGCGTATGGGTGAGGAGAGGGGGCGTATAGGGTCGTGGTATGGAAACCGGAGGGAAAGAGACCACTGGGGAGACCTAGGCGTAGATGGGTGCATAATATTAGGATGGATCTCCAGGAAGTGGGATGTAGGTATGTGGACTGGATTGGGCTGGCCCAGGATAGGGATAAGTGAGTACGGTAATGAACCTTCGGGTTCCATGAAATGCGGGAAATTTCTTGACTAGCTGCAAACCAGTTAGCTTCTCAAGAAGGACCCTGCACCATGGAGTGAGTAAGTGTGTGTGTGTGTGTGTGTGTGTATACATATATATATATATACATATATATATATATATATATATATACGTGGTCTGTCTCAAAAGTAAGTGTACTGTCAGTCGTGCGCTACTGCTGTTTGTGTATGGTCGCGTTTTATAACCTCGTTATGTTTGCGATGCAGGAAAATATCGAAAAACGGAACGCTATCAAATTTTGTGTGAAACTCAACAAATCTGCCACAAAGACGTTTGCTTCTTTAACTGAAACTTATGGAGATGCCACTCTATCGAGAACTGTGGCTTTTAAGTGGCACAAAGCTTTCAGAGAGTGCCGAGAAAATGTTGAAGATGACCCTCGTTCTGGAAGACCAAACTCGTCAACAAATGATCAAAATGTGGAAATGGTGCGAGCTGTGACTGCGAAAGACCACCGAATGAGTGTCAGGATGATTGCAGGACAGACAGTTAATCACGCCTTCTACAAAGATGTCTTGGAACGACTTCGAAAACGCGTCCAGCGAGTCCGAACGGACATTGCAGACGACTGGGTGCTGCACCACGATAACACGCCAGCTCACACTGCGCTTTCAATTCGAGAATTTCTGGCGACGAAGAACATTCCCGTACTTCCACATCCTCCCTACGGCCCAGATCTAACTCCGTGCGATTTCTACCTCTTCTCTAAGTTGAAAATGAATTTGAAGGGTCATCATTTCGGGACGATGGAAAACATAACCGATGAGCTACACACACTTACAGAAAATGACTTCCGGTACTGCTATGGTCAGTGGAAAAACGTTGGAACCATTGTGTAACTTCCCAAGGGTCATACTTTGAAGGAGATAACTTGTAATTTCAGGTGAGTCCAATAGACATTTAAATAAAAAACCAGTACACTTACTTTTGAGACAAACCACGTGTGTATATATATATATATATATATATATATATATATATATATATATATATATATATGTTATTCATTAGCCTCATACGAAAAAGTACCAGTATTATGGTCGTCACCGAATGTTTACAGACTCTTTTTGACGGACTAGCAATACGATATAATCCGCCTAACACTTCAACCAAGTTCATTTGGTCTTGACAGAAAGCACCATAGAAGCTCTAGTCTAGTAACTCCATAAAAGTAGTTCAACTGGCTATAAATAAAAAGAACGTTTCTAAAGGAGGGTAAACAAACATAACAGACAAGCAAAAATATACATGGCAAGGGGCGTGAGACAGTCTTGTTTTATAAACTGAACCCTTCGTCCGACTGTTTGCAGGCGAGGTTCGTGCACTGACAAGCGTATATACGCGCATAATTATTTGCTCCGACCAAATAAAAACGTTTCACTTTGTTTGCCTGCAGGTTCAACAACGGCTAGCGTTCCGGTTAAATCAGCCCAACAGTAGAAATGGCCAAGAGGTATTTAATCTGAGAAAGCAACACTCACACTGACAGACAGGCATAGGCAGACACCCTGTAAGTACACTATTTAGGACAGACACCTGAGTGCGAGCTTCGTATTGCTAAATTGTCGGATATGGATACAATTAAAATGAGTCTTATATAATTAGGGTACAACTATATAGACTGCGTAAACGTACATCAGATTATGGACAAAAGGTGCGCTCTTGCTTCACGGAGTTAGTTGATAGTAATAAAAAAAAAAGAAGAAACTTGGAAAATGTCTGCATAGTGTAACAGTTGAGGCGCGATTGCTTTGTTTTTACCTCCACGCCTTCGATTCGCGAATGCCAACGTAAGTAGACCTGCCAATTTCAAACAAAACATTGATAAATGGGAGTATTTTAAAAGCGTCTCCCCACTTTTTACACAAGAACCACACCAGAGCTGAAATCATGTGAGATATAGGCTAAATACAGACCAAGCTTAGGGCTGCCTTTGTTGTAAACAAATATCAGATTCACAATACCTACATATTTTTGTTTAAGCTTACATTCTGGCAAAAATTCCACATATTTACTACAAGGCTTAAAAACTTCTATGCCAAGCTTAGCGTTTCTAGCTTCTAGTTATACTGAAACTTGCGAGCTGAATTCGGAATGGTAATGAAGCATTCTGGGAAATACAGTCCTTTAGAGTAGCCCTGCCACGCTGCCATCGAAGAAGAAGCAGTTACAGGCGTTTGCATCGCTGAATAATGCTCAACACAGCGTGGCGAGGAGCATGCTATGTAGGGTCTTCTTAAAGTGGGAGAGATGTCGTAATGGGGCCTCTTCAGTTTTCGTTTTGTGTCGCGGCGGATTCATTTGGAGCACTTTATACGCTACGCTGAAAGGGGAAGCTTAACAACTCGAGAGCAATGTGAAGGGAATCTGTCCACGGGGGTACTTTATTTGGCCTATAGAGGGCGAAGGTTATTACTACCAACAGTTGCAACATAATGGCTAGAAGATCGCAGAGTATGTAGGAAGTACCGCCTTTAATTCGTTCATTCCGCTGTGATGTTCAATTCATTATGCAATACGTAAAAACGCCCTACAGATATCGAAAACAAGTAACACTGCTTAAAAAGAAAATTTAAAACGTGGTATCCCATGTTATAACTATACAAGACAGGCAATATACGTATATCCTAACATTAAGGCGCGTTTGTGCAACCATTGTTGCAGTGGAAAGCAATGAGTATTATACTCGTACGATCGGCGTGGGTGTGTTTGTAGCCTTAGGTATCCAGCATGCAATGCGCATGTGCCATATAGCCGTCTGTGGCCTGCCCCGTTCTATACTATTTTTCCACATTGTCTCATAAAAGGCATGATTTTCGGGAAAAAAAACAATAATTGTTGCACAAAAAATGTGTGTTTGTTGTTTCTATACAACTTTTGTCTGAAATATTTTTCATTCTAAGAAGAACTGAGCGAGATATGATCGAAAAATGTTGATTGGTCCGCACGTCAAGTACCCGCTATTCTTGTCCGATTTTAATGAAACTTGAATTTTCTCAACAGATTTTCGAAAAGTACATACATATCAAATTTCATGAAAATCCACCATGTGGGAGCTGAGTTGTTCCATGCGGACATACGGACGGACACAAGACGAACCTAATAGTCGCTTTTCGCAATTATGTGAAAGCGCCTAATAACTGGCACTGTGAAATTATCCTTTTTACGCAAATAAATGTAGGACGTCCTGACCTCCTGACGGCATAGATGACGAAATGTGTAGCTAGTTAGAACATCAGTGTCAGACCCGTTTATGGCTAAGAGTCACACCCGTTGTTGTAGGCTGGTTCGCGGACCGCACGTGCAAAAATAACAATGAGTGATATACCTAACCGCCTAAATTACTGTCTATTTTTTTTTTTTACTCTGTACGTAATTCACGAATGTGACCATGGGTCACAAAACACAATCTGGCGGGCCGCGAGTTAGCAGAAACAGCTATAATACAGAAATATACAAGTTGCGCTGGCAGATTAAACGTAATATTTATCTTAGTTAAGGTAAAAGTGGTTCCTGTCCAAAACATGAAAGCATGTAGGGGGCACAAACCCACTCATTCTTAACCTCGGTGCTAGATGGGGGACAATGTTCAACTTTACGTCCCCGGCATAGGATTCCCGTGCCTACTGCATAAGAGGCTAGGTGGGTCCCAGCACCGGTCTGCACATTTGGGAGAACAGCAAAAAGGACTGGCCTTGCCGGGACTGGAAAACCGGACTTCCAGCCCGTAACCGAGTCCCTGTACCGACAGGAATATCCCGGCTCTCTTTTAACGATCGTGTACTTCGCATTGAAATAGAAAGTATGGCAGACGAAGAAGCGCAACAGCTAGAAGGAGATGGGGCCCAGAACTGCCACCGCGACCTCACTATAGCTAACAAAGATTACGACCTTTGTTAGCAATAGTGAAAATTATCACCACCAGAGTTTATGTAAACAACAAATGACGTCTTGAAGGAAATATCCTCGAACTACGTTGGAGTGTGAAGCGTCAATAACTAGTGTAAAATGTGGAGGAGGTAGATCCATGAAACGTTTTCCCACAGGTTCGTAGTAGTTTCTTTTTTACAGGATGCGCTCTGTCAGTTTTACGTGTTAAGTCACCACTGTTCACCATTGAGTCACACTGCACCAAAATATGCCACGCCCCCAAGACATCCATAACGGCTTTGAGAAGACATCCAGTCTCCTACGCAATGCGTGCTGGGGACTCTTTCCGCGGGAGTTAAACGGCCGGAGCATTAAGTTATTCATTTACTTCCGTACAGTGACAAGTTCAAGAATGCGTGCTGTATGTTTCCACTATGTCTCCACTCGATATGGGCTGGATGGTCCAAGGATTGAATTCCGTTTGGGGCGAGATCTGCACCCGTCCAGACCGACCCTGGAGTCCACCCAACTTTCTGTACAATGGGTACCGGGTCTCTTCCCCAGGGTAAAGCGGCCGGGTCGTGGCGTTGACTACCCACCCCCATCTAGCACAGAGGTTGAAGAAAGAGTACAGTTATACCTCTGTTCCCTCTCTGGGCCTTCATTGTCTATTCTAGGGTGAAATTCACCATTTTTTAATTTATAGTTCCACTGACCTATACGCCTTCACAGCGTAACACCTAACACAGGGGATATCTTTTTCCTCTCGCCACACTTACTTCAATTTTCTTAAGAGAATTTTGGAAGAAACGAGGAAAAGACTAATGAAACAGTGCTTGAGATGGAGGCAGAGAGGTCGGAAGATGGACAGCAACTATGTTTCAGCCTGCGCAGCACAGTTATTGTCCGGTATATGCAAGCTGTCGCGTGGCGACAGAACCTTCATTAGAACAGATACAGCATAACAGGTGCCCTTCACTGGCACAAACCACACTGTGAGCTAACCGACAACAGGCTGTGTTAATGACTGCGATGTCCTGCGTTAATCATCCGAGAACGTCACGATGCCATGTGGTTAGCAATCTGACTCACACTCTATACGTAACTGATCAACAAATAAATAAAGTTATTAAATAATTCATTCGATTTTATTTCACGTCGTTCACACAATAACCAAAGGACCGCGTAATTTACAGTGGGCGCTTGGTCCACTGGAGCGCTAAGATCGAGCATTCATATCCTTCTAGAGCCATTGATGCAATGTGTGGGTGTTCATGCTTTCGTATGATGTAAAACATCCGATTATGTCGAGGTTCACCGATTCATTTCCTTGATTAGATATTCACATATGTGATAAAACAGCACTTATTGCCTAAAAATGCAACTTAACTCCAGAGTTTTGTGTATAAACATAATTTCTCGGAAGATGACCACGAGGAAGCTGTAGGAGGTGACTGGGAAACACTGTGATAGAACTTTGGGAGAACAGGTTCTGAGAGAGGCAGATGGCAAGTGGAATAGCGTGGCTGAAGAGAGTGACAAATACTGGACTTGGGAATTAGCACTTTCATACCTATAGCTGCCATTCTCACTGGCCTTGAGGGCTAAGGCGTGGGTCTGCGGCCGCTCGCTCGCTGGGATTGTGAGTTCGAATCCCGCGGGGGGGGGGGGCATGGATGTCTTGTCTCTTGTGAGTGTTGTGTGCTGTCAGGTATAGGTCTCTGCGTCGGACTGATCACTCGTCCAGGGGAGTCTTACCGAGTGTAGTGTGTCTGAGTGTGATCATAATTATCGAAGGCCATGGGCCCACTATGGGCTGTCGAGCTACGGAACAAAAATATAGCTACAAATGGACCGTTAAAAAGATAATGGCACTGTACGTACAACCTACAGTAACGTTTTAAAACTCTTCAGTGTCCACACAACGTTTATGTGTTTCCTATTATTCTCACAATCAATACCGATTATTTAACTAAAACACATTAACAGGCTTTTCTTCATTAAAAAAAAAATAGTTTGTTCTGTGATGTAGAAACTGATTTTTTTTTTTAGATATATAATTAAATAGATGTCAGTCTTCAAGTGGTGAACTTTTATATAAAGACCTGTCTTTCTTTACGTGAAGAGAAACGAACGGTATCTTGTCGAGACACTGTATTTTACAAAGCTGAAATGAACTGCAATGGATCTTGGAATTCAATGTGACCTTAATCACAGTCTAGGTGCAATAGCCAGTTGGTCTATTGGGTATGCTAATTAATGATGGCGGTTCGAGAGAGTGGGCAGTCCTTTGGATGCAGAAACCCGATGCTGCGTCAGCACACCTGCATGACAAGGACACCGAAAGGCAACAAGCCGCACCACCTCACGTTAACCAACAGCTGGGTCAGGTTCCCAGGACTCTAGACAAAATCTACAGCAGGCTTATACTTTGACGTACTTTGTCAAAACATTTCTATTCTCGTAGGAGGCAAAGTTCCAGAAACGGAACCTCCAAGTACAATCAAAATTACTGTCTTCTGGATTGTTATGTCACCTAGTCTGAGACTTTCAAAGCAACCTGCAGGCTTCTCCTAAACGTCGGTATTTTTCTCCAAGACTACACGCCACCAGAACTCAAGTAAGTGTATTCACAAGCCGCCACTGTATGCAGCTCATATCTCGCTCAGCATGAGAACTTAAGGAAGAAAAACCGTAGGTTCGCCGCTCCTTACACACGATAACAGATTCATACCCTGACATGTGTATGGGTGTTTATACCAGAGAGTGAGAGTGTTATTGCAGGTGCAGAACTTGATATGCCCTCCATTATCATCTTGCTTGCATAATGCCACTAGTCATTGATCGACATTTCACAAACACGTAACTAAATCACTCAGAGCGGGTACATTTTCAAGCCCGAAATTTACTCTCCTCTGTTAGGTTCATCTCATTGAAATCTCGTTACAATTACTGAGTATTCCGAAATCATCCATTAAACTATACATTGTATTTGGACCAAGACCTGCAAATGTTCTCTCCACCTGTCACACTCAAATTTCTTGTGACAATGTTCTGCTGTTTGCCAAAATGGGGACGCCAGAGTGACACCGATTTCCGGTCACTTTGTCACAGTTTTGAATCGAAGGTTTATAGCAAGTGGCATGTGGGACAAGTGTTGAGACCATTTTCATGACTTTGTGTCATAAATTTATAATAAATTATATTTTATAATCTATACTGCAAAACTAAACTGAATTACCTAGCGAATAGCGCGCTTAAAATCTGAGGGTAATAGACAAGAATACGCTAAGGAATGCAATTTAAAGTCTTACAGCAGAAATAATGTGCAGTGTGTCCGCTACGGCGCCGTTCGCAGGACATAGGACGAATTATTTTAAATGCGAGTTAGCGTACGTCCTTTACCTTGGCGTTCAGTGACTGCTAATACAAACTTATTATTTATGACAAAAATAAACATTTCCATGAATGTGACATTGCTGAAATCAACGTTAACTCAATCAGCTACAAAGTAATGTTAGTAGTTAAAAACGTGAGAGACAACTGCCGGAATTAATTATGGAATTCAGTTCCTGTCCAAACAGCGACTTGCACTTGCAGAACTGTTCACAACGCACAAAATAAGAGTACATTTGCCTATATGTAGTTCGCCACGTGTAAAATTGTCTCTAATAGGACAGAGATAATGTCATATCTAGGCTGTGTCAATTACTATTACTATTTTAATACGAGTACCTTTAAAAAAACCTATAAAATTTGATGTTTTCGTCAACGAAGAAAGGGGCGATGCGTGGCCGATATGAACCAAATTAAGATTTTCTGACGACAAGCTTCAGTTTATACGGTTATTAATACGCGTTAGGGGAAATGGATTCTTTAGTTTCGGAGTTAATAAAAAGACAGGAAATGTATGTATAAACGTAATATTGATGCGCTTTCGCGTAACCATTGTTGCCATGAAGAAGCAATAAGTGTACATACTATGAGTGTGTGTCTGTAGCCTTAGATATCCAACATGCAATGCGCACGCGCTACATTATATTGTCATCTGTGGCCTGTCAGGCTGTTCCATATGCTTCCACATTATCTCATAAAAGGCACAATTTTTTGGGAAAAAAGTTAGTGAACATAAAATGTGTATTCTGATTTTCTCTACAGCTGTTGTCTCAAACATTTCTCATTCTCAGAAGAAATCAGGGAGATATTGTCATAAATGTGCATACGTCTTCATGTAATGTATCCGTTATTCTTGTCATATTTTAATGAAACTGGAACATTCTCGACAAATTTTCGAAAAAAAAAATGCTCAAATATGAAACTTCATGTCAATCCGTTCAGTGGGAGCCGAGCTGTTCCATGCTGACAGACAGCCGGAAAGACTGACAGACAGACAGATAGACAGGCATGACGAAGGTAATAGCCGCTCTTCGCAATTTTGCGAACGCGACTAAAAAGCGCTCCGAGAAATAGTGAACAAGCAAGTAAGGGACTGCCACTGTATTTCGTCGTGCCATTTGAAAGCTTAAAGCAAAATGGTGATTATACGTGCAACCTGCTGTAACGTTACAACATTCCGTAAGTTACCCATAGACTGCATGTGGGCTTCGTTTCCTTCTGAGAATTAATAGCGATCACCTGTCGGAATGGGATTCGTAGTGCTGTCTCCTAGTAATCTCCGTGACGTACCGACTCAGTTTTCAAGCATTTTTTAAAACTAAAATTAGCACTTCAGTGTGTTTATGACAAACGTTTTGAGAATTTTTGTAACTCCCGAATTCTGATCCAGAAGTTCGTATGCCTTAGTCTTTCAGGCCAGAGACAAAGACCACTGGATGTAAATCTGTGTCGCTCTGAATAAACTGCAGCGATCTTCAGTTTGAGTTCAGAGTACATCTCTTGAATGGTGACTTATTGTAGGGCTGAGACCTGAGCTCTGTTCGGATATTACGTAGCGTAGAGTAGTAATTCCGGGCCGACGTTTCGGGACAACCTAGCGCAGATCTCATCTACGTTGCTAAATCAAGTGCATTTTAGGGCTACTTAACGACAGCGGTGCTCATATAACGACGATGAGGTTCTGAATGAAGTGGTCGTGGCCTGTTTTATGGCACCCGAGGCATTACATGGAAAATTCCCATTACAGTTATACAGAATTGCCGAAGACAAACATGTTTCTAAATCTTAGTAATTAACCAACTTAATGCACAAAATCTTGTTTTATAATAAGTTTATTATATGCCTCTACATGTTTCGAGCACTATGTGTTCATCATCAGGAGGTAAAAATTGTATTATGAGAGAGGACTCTCTCAACCTGCGCACCGGACGGCCACCTACATGTGTGATGATACCAGATGCTGCATAATACAATTTTGACCTCCTGGTGATGAGCACATAGTGCTCGAAACATGTAGAGGGATATAATAAACTTATTATAAAACACGATTTTGTGCATTAAGTTGGTTAATTACTAAGATTATACTGAGATGCACGGTCAGCAAAACATAAAAAAATGCTTCGAAATGTAAAGGTAAAGATGTCCCAGTGCAAGCCGTGACGGCGTGGGTGAGAGAAGAGGTACAGTGGCAACAGATGGAGGTGAGTGGTCAGCTTCACGCACGGGCCTCTTTACCCCCGGGAAAGAATTCTGGTACACATTAAATAGGACGCTGAGTGGGTCCCACAGCAGATCTGGGCCGTTTTAGAGAAAATAAAATCTTATGCCACTGCCGCAATTCGAACCCTGGTCCATCCAGCCCGTAGATAGTCGCTCTACCTGCCCCCTTGGGCTCGCAGTCTTTTATACAAAGTGACTTGTAACAATACGGTCTTCATGACATAAATCCGAAAGCAGGGAATTTCTGGGCCTTCATTTGCATGTGGTCATCACGAAAACAACATTTACTGGAACGTCGCCAGCGGTAAACATACAACGTCTCATTTCTAAAGTTAAGGAAATGGTAAGGGGACGAAGAACGACGAGACCATCACGCGGTTGAAGAGAAACGCCGAACGAAAATGGAATTTGAGAAGTCCCCATAAAAAGCAACAGTTGTATTGGACCGTTTCAAGACAAAAGTAAATTCGATAAAATTTTAGTGTAGACGTATGTCATAATTAATCAGAATTCGTTCAGTAACTCTGGAGAAAAAATGTACAAACAGCGGGGCTTACATACGCGACTTCCATCTAAATGATCCCTGCAAGCTTCTTTGTGTGATATAAAGGCATAATATTATATTGCTTCCCCCCCACTGAGCCTACTGAACGCAGAATGAAGGTAAGCCTGAACGTAGGACGTTCAATGAATGACGACAAAGTCAATTCAGATAAGGAAAGGTCAACATGAAGCAGCGAAAGTTCGTCGTAAATTAAGTGCATAATGATACAGCGAGGGACTCTTAGACACCAGCAACACTTCTGTGCCTTGTTGGAATGCCAGTTGCACTATATAGTTTTATTTTTATAGTCTTCAAGCAGCCAACCTCTTTTTGATGGTCCAGGGTAACTCTTACGCGGACACCAGTTTGCGTCAGGTACTTGATTCGGAGACGTCCGATTATCGTCGTAGGAGGTCTGGCTCCATTGCAGTCGAAGACTTACCTACAATATTCAGCAACCATGCGAAGGACTTTGCGGTGAGCTTGACCGAGAACATGGGTTCGAATCTCGCTAAAAGCTCGAGTGTCGAAGATTTTTCTCGGCTGTAAAGCTGTGGCGTTTGGTACAAGTTTCTGAAATGTCGAAGGATCGCAGTGCCTCCATTTTCAGGCTAAAGCAGTCCAATAAAATAACAGAATGCGTTGCCTCAATGCTACTACAACAGGAAACACATAAAAAAGATCAACTATTTTGGAAATATAAATAAAAATAACCTTCAAGAAGAAGTTAAAAATAATTTAAAGTCTGCTATCATCCACTCTACAGTCCTTCGTTTTCTGGTCTCCTATTTAAAATACACGAAGACAAAATTATACGAGCGTAATTTTGACTGTTAGGTGTGGGTGGGAAACATGGTCCCTCGCCCTAAAAAAAAACAGGTTGAGAGTGTCTGAAAAGAGGCTATTAATGAAAATATTAAGGGCTGAGGTAAGGGGAGAAACAGGGGGCTAGAGAAAACTGCAGCACAAGAAGGAGCATCGTAGTGGGCTCTCTTCACAAAATATTAGAGGCGACACATTCAAGGAGGATAATTTGGGTAAGAAATGGACACATCAGAAATCACGTGTACTGAAAATATCAGTCCGAAAACATGAAGTATAAACACAACTTAGGAGACCTCGATGTAGATGGCAGTGTAACAAACTTGATTTTAGACAGTGTGATGCTGTACAGTATAGTTCAGGACAGAGGTTAATAGTGGACACTTGTAAAAGCGAAGAGAAACTGTAGAAGTGAGCCATTAACTGGACTTTATTAATATTTGGATAACCCTGTTACTACAGAAACTGGGGGAAAGCGAACGTGACGAAGGAGTGATTATGTTAAAAAGAACTACGCAGGAATCGGAAGATTTCGTGTCACGTTCACAGGTACGGCGTGCTAGATTACAGACCGGACATGTCATCAGCTTGTTCCCGGCGTCCGATTCCACGAGTAGCATGAAGTGTAGTGATGCTTAGTGTAAGGCATAAATAAACAAAAGGAATAAAGTTTCTATCTCCAGATCTCCAGCTACTGAAGACAGTAACAGATTCATGTTTGTGCGGAATCAGCACCACTAAGTTACAGTTAAATGTAAAAGTATACATTTGTCTCTGGGCACACCATGAAGGCATACAAAGGGAGCAGAGGTATAGCTCCACTCTTAATCCCAACCGCTTTACTTCTCTCCATTGAAGAACTCCCCCCAACCCCCCCCCCCCCCTCCCCCTTACCTAAAAACAAAGCTGGGGGGGCCCCGGCACCCCGCCCGGCCATTTAAATAAAGAAAAAAAAAAGCCGGACCCTCC
>Ga0123352_10010871_pt1 | contig 14317 bp, 9 predicted proteins | sample TergutLab28metaG_FD_89700 | JGI IMG/M metagenome (GOLD analysis project Ga0123352, IMG submission 89700) | Labiotermes labralis P1 segment gut microbial communities from Petit-Saut dam, French Guiana - Lab288 P1 | ecosystem: Host-associated > Arthropoda: Insects > Digestive system > Gut ... | reverse complement strand
GTATATTCTTCGCAATATTTTCCTTTCAAACGTGTTTAGCATCTGCTCTGCTGTTTGTGTTAGTGTCCAGGTCACACTTCCATAGCATAATATTGGCTTAATTAATGTTTTGTACAATCTTATTTTGTTGTTTCGATGGATTTGTTTAGATAGAAATAGAGTTTGCAGGGAGCTGTAGGCTTTATTAGCTCCCAGGATCTTAACTCGGATTTCTTCCGTTTCATCATTGTTGTCAGTTATTACTGTCCCTAGAAATTTAAATCTCCTGACCACGTCAATCTTGTGATCCTCAACAGTCAATGTTCCTCCCTTTCCAAGCCTCCTGTTCTGCACCATTGCTTTTGTTTTATCAACTTTTATGATAAGCTCAATTTCTTTTACTCTCTCTTTCAGTTCAACATATACATCTGATATAGCCCTCTTTGTTCTATCCATGATGTTCATATCGTCTGCATAACCAATTAATTTTACTGATTTATGAAATTTTGTTGATGTGGTCTGTACCGACAATTGCCTTATTACGTATTCCAGTGCTATATTAAAGAGGTTGGGTGCCAGTACATCTCCTTGTTTTAATCCAGTTCCTACCTTAAAGCCATCTGTCATAATTGTTCCTATCTTTACATAGTAAGTTGAGTTTTCCATAGTTGCTTTCTTTAGCCTTATCAGTTTATTCGGGATTCCAAAGTGTGCCATTATTGCGTACAGTTTGTCTCTTCGGTTATTGTCATATGTTTTCTGAAAATCAACAAAGATTTGGTTTATCTCTACATTATGCTCCCAGGCTTTTTCCATTAAATTTTTAACTGTAAAAATTTGGTCTGTAGTCGATTTTCCTCTTCTAAATCCTGCTTCGTATTCTCCAATTATATTTTCAGTGTTTTTTTAAGTCTATTATTAATAACTGTAGTTAATATCTTTTACCCTGTGCATAGTAATGATATTCCTCTGTAATTTTTGCATTGCATTTTGTCTCTCCTGTATTTATATATTGGTACTATAATGTTCTTTGTCCAGTCCATGGACATCTTCTCTTCCATCCATATTCCCTTAATCAAGTTATGTATTTTATTAAGTAACAGTCCCCCTCCTTTCTTATAAAGCTCCCCGGGGATATTATCTATGCCAGGGGATTTGTTGTTATTCATGGATTGTATTGCCATTTCAATGTCCAGTATGTCTAGAGGTTCTTCTTCCAGTTCCTCCTCAGTGTCCGCTTGGTTTGTATAGCTAGCCTCTAAAGGATTGCTTTGGTCTGCTGTTGCTGGGGAGGTTAACAGATCTTGAAAGTAGTTTTTCCACCTAGTCTTTATTTCTTCCTCCTTACGTAGGATCTCATTATTTGTGCCTCTGCAAAGGTCCGCATGTGGTTGGGAACCGGCCTTTAGTGATCCAGCCTCCTTTTATGCATTCCTAATTTGTTTGTTCTTGATTTTTTTATGTCCCTTATACTATTATCCATGTGTGTTTTTTATATATTTTATGGGCTATTTTCCGCAATCTTTCGTATTCCATTCTTTTAGCTCTGGTTGTTCTATCGATCCATTTCTTATATGCTGCATTCTTCTCCTCTAATGCCTTACGGCATTCATCACCAAACCATCCCCTCCTGTCTGGTTTTGGTTGGTATCCTATTGTTTGTTCTGCTGCTTCCATTATTACCTGTTTTAATTTTTTCCAGTCTTCCTCTATATGGCTTTTCTCCCCTGTTACCCTTTCAGTTTCTAATTTTCCAAATTCTTCTTCCAGTTGCTGCTGGAACTTCCTAACCCTGCTGGCTCCTCGCAATCCATCTACATGGAGCCTTCTTGTTGTTCTATTTGGTTCATATTTACTGTATGCTATATTTCATCTATATATCCCTCTAACTAAAAAGTGGTCAGAGTCGCTGCTTGCGATTTCACGTCTAGCATGCTGCTTGCTTTCCTTTTATAGATTAGTATGTGGTCAATTTCATTATTGGCTTTTCCAACTGGAGATCTCCATGTTTGTTTATGAATTTCTCTATACGGGAAAGAGGTTGAGGATACAACCATGTTTTCTGCTGCTGCAAAGTCTACTAGACTCTGCCCATTGTTGTTTGTGTTTAAATGAATGCTATGCCTACCAGTTACTCCTTGGTAGAGTTCTTCTCTTCCCACTTTGGCTTTCCAGTCCCCCAGCACTATTTTTATATCATTACAGGGACGTGAATCATATATCTCTTCTACTTTCTGATAGAAGGCCTTCTTTTCCAACTCCTCCTTTTCTTCTGTGGGAGCATGCACTATTATGAGACTTGCATTTTGGGATCTTGTTTTAATCCTTAACACACATATCCGCTCATCGACTGCCTTACAATCAAGTACATTCCGTTTCACATTACTTTTAAATACAAATGCCACCCCAAATTCTCTGGTTCCCTCTTCTTTGCCACTGTAAAAAAGTGTGTGTGATTTCTTATCTATTATATCTGCCCTGCCATCTTGTTTCCTGTAATGCCGTTATAGCGAACCTGTATTCTTTTAACTGAGAGAACATAGATAGCAGTGCTCCGGTCTTGAATAAGGTTCGAAAATTCCATGTGCCAAAAATCAGTTCCTTTTTCTTGCAGACAGGTCGTCGTCTATGTGTTAAACCCGTCCGAGTCATCTCTGAGGTTTCCTGAAAGCAAATTCTTCTCCGGAGTGGGGTCGTACCCCCACGCCCAACCCCCACCCTGGAGGGCCAGGGTGTCCCTTTTTGTCTGGATCATCACCTTTGACCTGTCCGGCTTGGGAGACCCTACCAGTATCTACGCTACCGCCAGCTTAGCTCTCAGGATCATTTGACCACACACGCCCCACAACTACGTCAAAGTAGGGACACCTTCGGGGGGCTAATTTATTTAGCCTATAGCAAAAACTGACACCGGGGAGGCAGGTGAAACTGAAACGCTTTTGGAGTGTAGCGGTTTGTTCATGAGTTGTGTTGTTTAAATACGTTGAAAAATATGTACTGTCTCACTGGTGTAAGCATTACAGTAAAGACTTTGTAAAGCTAAAACACACACACAAATACACACACACATATATATATATATATACATACATACATGCATGCATGCATACATACATACATACATGCATGCACACATATATACATACACATACATACACACATACATAAATATATATATATATACATAAATACGTACATACATACACACACACCTACATACGTACGTACATACATAGGTACATACATACATACACACCTACATACATACTTGCATACATAGATACATACATAGTATATATGTAAGTACATACATCGTACATACATACATACATAATACATACATACACACACACACACACACACATACCACACATTTTCTTCTCCTCCTGCTGCATTCTGTTCCGGTAGGTCAACCGTTTAAGCCCCTGCAGTAACTGTGCCGCAGACTTCACAGTTAAACACTCTCGATTCTTTCATACCACATATCAGTCTTTTGCATCATTTTTACAAAAAAAACACCGATTATTTCCAAAAGCAGCGTTGACTGGTTTGTCTTGATAATGACAGCGGACTGTGTGCATTTTGTATGAGGAAAGTATTTTATACTTGTAATGAAAACGAATTTTAATCCTCGAACATTGAATGATTCAAAAGCAGTAAAAATATACTTTTAACTGTTGTGTTAGATTGGCTATACACTTTCACTGTCAGCCAGTATTATACATACACGAACATTCATCAATCAGCGCTATGATTTATGTTGTGTTGTGGCGATTCTTTTATATACAGACATTGTTCTGAAATAAAAAGCAAGGACTTTGGAGCCGACATATGCATTGTTAATTGCTTGTTTATCAATCCACAGATACAAGTAGGCACGTAAAAGGGAAAAACACAAACACTTCAGTATTAATTTACTAATATTGGCGTAGAGAAGAAAACCAACTAGATGTTGTTGGATGGTTTATTGCACTTATAATCTGCTCAACATTTTTCGGGCACTTATATGCCCATCATCAGCAGCTCGAGACTGCAGTCGAGCAACATCCCTCACCCCGGACCGAACAATATCCCTCACCCCGGACCGAAAACACCCCTCACCCCGGACCGAACAACATCCCTCACATCGGACGCATAGCCTGCTGCCCTGCACCTGACCGCCGACAACCAGCAACCAAGGCATTACACACCATGTGTGGTAATAACACAAGTATAGTCTCGAGCTCCTGATGATGGGCATATAAGTGCCCGAAACATATTGAGCAGATTATAAGTGCAATAAATCATTCAGTAGCATCTAGTTGGTGTTATTCTCTACGCTTATACAACGATGCACGGACAAACATACATCAAATTTACTAATACAGGACTGTGATAATAGTGTCACATTTTAATTATCTAGAAAATTATTCATATAGAACATTCCTTTTGTTGGAATCTCAGTGAAATATTAGAGCGTTGTTGAAATCGTATAAGATGTGCATCATTATTAGCTGTTTCTTAAGTTTTTAGCTTCACCTGAGGACGAAACACAATGCATTCGAAACATTGTGTAGTATATTTTTTTTCGGTGACGATTGTTATATTTCAAAATCATGTCAGTGGTATCTCTCATGTTACTCCATTGTCAAAGAACTACATGTTACAACTAATTCCACAAAATCAAAGTATTTCTTTAACACAATTTCTGTAATATTAACATTAGCATTACTACAGTTACACTTTTCTTTACGCGCGGGCCGTCCGTCCTTATATGTCTATAATATTTTATTGGATATAAGTACACTAGTTGGCCTATCAGAAACTAGAGTAGGGCCTAATTTTAACAGGAAAATCTACTGTATAGTAGATGGGCTCATTTCAAAATAACAGTTCAATTTGGTTTAGATGTGTTCAGTCACAGCAGATATGTTTCTTAGTGACTGACGTACGATAATACAATTATGTATCCCACCAGTACTATGTACATGGCCCACAACAACGAGTACTACAAGAAAAACAAATGCAATTGAAAGTATATTTGTAAAGATGCTGTATGTCTGCTGTATATAAAGTCTCAGTATGTGCACATTAAATATTCTGAGCTGCTTTCCTGTGGAATTGTTGTCGTCTGCACCACCTTCTACTCATGTACCTGCACTTTGGCAGCTTCGTTTTATGTATAATTAAAAAAATAGAAACAGTCACACAAAAACGGTCAGTAACTTAGTAATTATTAGACTTGTGTGTTACGTGTGAAGTCTTTCACTTCTTAAACAAATCCCCATGGCTGACAGGAGTACAGCACAGAATCTGGCGTCTCTATAAACCAAAAAGAAATTCAAGAAAATGAAAAGAAAGATATTGTTTTATTTCTAATTTTTTGTTCCGTGCATGCTTCGTATTAGCAAACATCTTTATAATTATACCAACTAAATGTACAATTTCTAATTAATACACACATTAGATGAATTTTTCGTGCATGTTTCGGTATTTATGTACCATCTTCAAGGAAAAACAATCTGCCAGTTTCTTAAAAACCAAATGCCATTATTAAGATCCTATCTACGGTTTCTTTTTTCTGTATCAGTTTTGACGTAAACATAGATATGATATAAAAGGTAAAACTGTAACGTGTTGAGAAATAGTATATTTGCAGGAGCAGTTCATCTAATGTACGTATGAGTTATAAACTGTGCATTTTGTTGGTATAATCAAGAAAGTTTTTGCTGAGAAAAATACCGTTTTGTTTAGAATAAAGTTAGCACCATAACCGTGATTCGTAAACAGACTGCAAGCCTGTCTATAGATTAAATATTGTGACGATATTCTGAATTATTCACACTTGAAAAGTATAGTATTCTGAAGAATTCGAAAAAAAAAATTGAGATCTAAGCTCTTTGTGGGCTTCTTGGACTGCTTGACCCTTTAAGGAAGGAAAGATAGGTTTTACCGAAACGTCGGTAAGAAGCTACCATTCAACGCTACGTTAATTCCCAAACAAAGTAGATCTCAATTACACCTCGGCGGAAGACTGACACCACAAAAAAATACTAAAATCTGTATATTATTCAGAACAAACTCTTGAAGTCACATTGATATACAGAACTTGAATGCCAAGCCACTGAGTGTTACTGAAAGCGATAGTTTAAAAGACAAAGAAAAAGATTTGTCACAGACATAACTGTTTGAAACGAACGCGAATACAAATGCGGGAGCTTGATATTTCAGACGTTGAGGAAAATAACTCGGTGCTATTCGCCAAGTGTAACAGATTGTGTGACGGAGAACATCCTTAAACTGTGCAAATTTGATTGTTCGCACATGTCATAACGTCTCACTTTAAAATGTTTGCAGAACTGATATGATTTCGTCCAGCACAAGGCCAGAGAGAAGTAATTGGATTTTATTTACTTATTGTTACGTAAATTTAAGAAGAGTGAAGTCTGATGTATCTAAGCATGTGGGCATAGCTAGCGATGTCGCGCCTTATGTGACCAAAGCAGAAAGGTTATCTTGTCTCTCTTGTTTATGTATGTGCAAGAATTGGGTCTTCAGAAAAAATCAATAAAACATTATTGCACTATCCACTACCAAAATTTGACTGCATGGAATGGAAACAAATTGTGAGTGACGTCATCAATGTAGAAAATTTTATTAGGCCACACAGGCTAAAGTGTGGACAGTTCAAGGCGTTGTTTGACGAAATCTGACGTGCCCAGAGTGAAACCGATGAATTTAAAGTCCACTAGCTTTTTGAAAATAAGGCTCTGCAACGTTGTCTGTCACTACTTTTCTTTTCTGTAACGCAAAAAAACCCAATTCGGGCCTAGCCCTTCTAAATTTTGAGGTTTCTAGATCACATAATATTAGGCACACACACACACACACCAACACACACGGCAAAACTCTTCTAAACGAGGGATTAGTTCGTCACAGAGGTCGCTACCTACACAACATAAAACGAACACATGTCAAGACACATCCACACCCTAAGCGAGATTCAAACCCGCAACACCAACTACCAAGCGGCTTCATACCTAAGCTTTAAACCGCACGGCCTCTGGGATGGAAGTCTGTCACTGCTACAAGGTATAAAAGTTTTTATTATTGAAAAAGAACAAGAAATTTTACCGTGTAACGTGGTCTCGTTGACAGATACGTATTTGTGGGCGTGTGACTGAGCGAAAGATCAACTTGCAAGCAAAATAAAAAGTTATAAATGAATTACACAATATTTGGTTTGCCTTATGCTGGAAACTATCACTATTTTATGAACAGTTTTCTAGTAACAATGTTTGTTACTTTTCGGACCGTAAGAGCAGGCCGATTTATAATAAACAGCTCCATCAATCATTTACAGACAACTTTGTAGACATGGATCAGGACAGCACATCATTCAGTACATCTGCTAACCCAACTGATGCATCGCATACAAATGAGGGATCCGTCTTTTACACTCCGAGGGATCGATCTTAGCGTCTCAATTCAAGCGAGATGATAAACATAACTCTTGCCGCCATCTTCTTGCACTCAATTATCATAATCCGCAGTAGAAGGCTCCAGCTTATACAGACTTGTTAGCACTTAATTTTGTGGACAAACTTTCTCGCTGATGAAGCTAAATAAATTTACTCAACGGAACAGGCTGCCAAACGAAAATCTTTTATCAGTCTTTCGACTGACTGCAAAGAGCATCACACTTGATTGGAAAGGCTTGGAATAGCAGTGCAGGCTCCACGCTTAGGTTGGTGAGTTGTTACGTTTCAATTTCTTACAAAACTTCTAATCGCTTTATTTACATAAAATGTTCTTTATAGTAACGCTTAATTTTATCATAAGAGCTTTTCGAAAACGTGGCTGGGTTCCCTGCAAAAATGTCGTTTAATATTTCAAATTACTAACAATTTTAAGGTTATGATTCCGTTGTATTAAGTATACATTTTAAATCCCGCGAGGTATCGATATAGCTACTAGGCTAAGGGCTGGACGGTCTGGGGTTCTAATACCGGTAACCATAATAATTTTTTTTTTCTAAAATGTCCACGCCAACTCTGGGCCCATCTAAACTCCTGTTCAGTGGATAGACAGTGATAGGGACGTGACGTTAACCACTCTCCTACATCTATCACCGGGTTAAGAATGAGTGGAACTGTAGGTGTAATTACTCTGTGTGCCTTCAAGTCCCAGACAGACAAAATCTTACCTTTGTCTCTTTTGTAAAACCCGCAGATATATAAAAGCCTGGCCCGGTAGCCTACCGAATAAAAAGGCAGTAACCTCTCCAATGTCAATAAATTCTGAATTACAAATAACATTGCATATTACAATGTGGATAATTTTGTACATTACGAAAGACGCAAGTATAGGAGGAGGGGGAGGGGTGGCGCCTCATATACCAGGAACTGTGATAGACAAATGAAGGAGGGCTGTAGTGCTGGGGCATATCTCTGCGAGGGATTCCATGAAGGGGACCTTGAGGGAGGACTCCTTCACTGGGGAACCCTAAAGACTTGGATTTTGAGATATATGTAAAATGCCTTGTAAAAGGGCCTCTCTCTTCATAGGGGCCCTGTTGGGGAACCTGGAAGGGGTCGTTTGCCGGGAATTTTGAGAGAAAAGAAAAGTATATCGGGGTTCCTTTCTTGGGCCCTGAGGCCATTAAGATTTTAAGTCTGGGGGCCATCTGAAATTGTCGTAAAGGAACATGGCTCTCCTGATTTGATATTAGATTATGGAGCACAAAGGGCCTGTCTATAAGGCCTAGGTTCATCAGGACCATAAGGGCTCGAACCCAAAGTCAATCAATCAATCACTCAATAGTGGATTTGTGAATAACATACACGTAGCCAAGCACGTGTTACTGTTACTGCGCTCTGGCATGTGTTGTCGTGTAATTTGGTAGAAATTTACGGGTGTTTCGGAGGAACCTGTCGCCTCCATCGTCATGGTAGAAAGGCTTTGCGGTGTCACGTGACGGGGAGTTGTGGTTTGCAAAGAAAAGAAGGAGCCTCAAAGGAGGAGGATGTTGCAGGGTCGTGGTATAAAATAGATAGGAGCTGTGGAAGAAAAAGAGTAGAACAGCAGGGTAAAGAGAAAGACCAGAAATGGGTCGGTTGTTAGTGCAGAGGTGCAAAATGCCAGAAAATGAAGAGAGAGTGTTGACCGGTTAAGAATAGGCGGTAAGGGGTGAGAAAGAGTGTGATTATTGGATCAAACAGAAAGAGAGAGACAGGAGATGGGATCTTTTTCTTGTGCCGATCAGACCCTGTAACTTTCTTCGTCTTCTTCCACCCCCCCCCCGCCCCCGCTTAAAAATTACTAACATACGACAAAAGAAAATATTATTGAAAATTAATCGCAAAACACCAAGTTGGAAGCTTACAGTTAAGCTATGTATACTGAACAAAACAATAAGACAAACAGTAAGAAACATAAACGAACCAACATTCCAGATAGCTAGATGATTCAAAATCTGATCCAAAACAAACGTGGAATAATACTTGCAGGAGTAAGGGAGATTCGCGGTTTGTCTTACACACATCGACCCTCATAACACCCAATGAAAGCAATATTACAAAACTAGAACAGAGTGAAAAAGAAACATTATAATTACAAGCACGAAACCCACTGAGAAACAATAGACAATACGGTCGTGAAGAAGAATTTTGAAAGTACCGTATATTTGTCCAGCTGCCTTCTATGCAAATTTTTATGGAAAAAAAAATTGTAGGGTTGTTAAAAGCTTTTAAGTAGGCTCAAGCAGAAAATGCAGATACATGCATATAGCAGCATTCTTTACACGAAACTAAGTATATTAGCCCGATGTGGATTATTCAAACCAAAACATATAGCTATTTGGAGTGGAAAATTTATGTCGTGTTTAACCGAAAATCTACTATCTTTCAGTGAGTTTACAAGCACAACGGGCTGTGTTCTATAGAGTTAAATATATTTCTGTAATTACAGGTTTGGCGATTAGTATTCTGCCACTTATTATTATTATGGACGATTCTTTTCGCAGGCATTTCTTCCTGATACTTCTCTTGAACCAGCGGTGATCCCCACCGCACAATCTTGAAGCTTCACATTGCAGTAATTTCCGTATTATGTGTGATGTTCCAAGTATAGCTGTCTTTTCTAGTGAATCTATCGAGTGTTTCCCTGGTATAGTTTCCAAATTTTTGTTTAAGCTTCTCGTTACTATTCCAGTGGCTCTAATTATTACTGGTACAATCGTACATTTCAGGTTCCACATTCGTTGTATTATTATTATTATTACTGTACTGCGTATTATTATTATTATTATTATTAGTCGCATTTCACTGCACGGTTCTCTGCTAGAATTTAAATTTCTTGTTAACATTATCGATACAACAATTTTTAATTTCAGTTCGTAGGGCGTTATTCCTGAAGATGTCCGCGACTTTAAGAATTCTAGTAGGAAGTGAACTGCATTGTTTGGGTCTATCACACCCAGTTTTGTGATCGACTTTCCGGGACCTTATAATGATCAGGATTTTCGAAAAAAATATTATCGGTGAAATATTCTAGGGATTTAAGACAGTTTTCGTAAAAATAACAGGCTGCCCGTTTTTGTGCCGCAGCAAAAGAACGAAGCTCACAACACCTTAAACTAACCTGTAGGATTTTATCACGAAGAAGAAAACCTTATATAAGACTTTAAACAGCCTGGAATCGAAACGTGTTCAAATATAAAACTTTTGAAATATCATTAAAATTCGCGAACTTTTATAAATCACGTGTTTTTCGACAGATCTCCCTAAATTAAAAAATATAATAACATTATTAATTATAATTAATATAAATATGATCGTCGACGTCATAAGCTACATACAGGTCTGACTTATTAAAAAAATGTTCATGTCACATCGTTATTGGTGACCTACATTTATACAGTCTTGCATTCATACAATCATACACTGTCGCCATATGTGTTACAAGGATCAAGGAAATCAATACATGTGTATTTATGCAGTAATAAGTCAAACATACGAAAAAACAGAGATAATTTTCACTTTCAGGAGGCTCTTGTGGGATTTGTGGTTGAAAAAGCCCACCTACAATGAGGCTCTCTGTAAGTACTTCTGTTTGCTGTGTCACTTATCACTGCGTCTATACTCTGCATGCATGCCTCGACCATCCGCCAGATGGTCGAGGGTCAAATAAGGTTAGCAACTCTATAAAAACAAGAAATTAGAAAAAGTTAAATAAATGAATACAGGGGAGAAAGTTTTTCAGTTTACAAGCTATTTCTACATAAAAATATATTTTCCAGTATCTGGAGAAGAAAGAGTAATTCAACATTTATCAGATACCTTCTCTATCTAGTGTAAGTTACATTCTCGCTTTAAGAGGTGACAGTCACTTTTAAACAAGCAAAAACTGTTGGGTTAAATAAATTGTCTGGTAATGGGGGATATTCCGGACGAACACATTGCAAAATTCAGACTTCTTAGTGGCTTTAGTGCCTTTTCTCTTTCAGAGGAAATCGAGGTAATCTGTCCTGAAGCTGGTCACGATTTCATCCTGCCAAATTCATACTTATTCATTGCTTGCTATCAACTTACCATGTCTTCGGAGGTTTGCTAAATTCTACAGCTGAGATACACTCATTAAATAACTAAGAATCAAACATTTAAATTCAAAGTAAATCAAAGTTACTCCCATAATTGCAAACAGTCTGTCAGCACCTCATTTTTTAAATACAACGGACTTAATTTTTCCATCTTCCACAAGTTCTGATTTGCTTATTTTAATTTTTCGTTTACTTTCTTATGGAAAGGCACATTTCTGTGAAATTGCCTTTTGCGTATGTTATGAACACATCAAATGACTGTTGTTAACTCGTCTGCACATTCGTAAGTTGATGCCAAATAAAATTGTCCCTCTGTGAATACTTAAATATAAAATTTCCTCTCTCTATACGCATTTGCTTACCTCCTCCCCCGATAAACCTTCACTTCGGATTTCAACCTTAGAAAGAAGGTTTCTGGTTCCTTTCAGTAAGTTTCGCCCAAGTGACGACCAACCCGCATCAGAATACTGAAACTGGTAGGGTTAGAAAGCGAAGGAGAGTGTTTCTTGCAAAGCATCCGGCGACGATGACGTCCTCGAATCGTGCATTCTGTCCACCGACAGCGGTCAGTGGACACGACATAATGTTGTTCTTCCTACCAATACACGACACACAGGGACTGAAACAGCGGTTTGGAATTGACTAGCAATGCTTGCGTGATTGCAGGTCTCCACCTCGAAGTAGATGAGATCTACACTCTTCTGGGATATTACGCAGCATATGATGGTAATTCCCTGCCAACCTTTAGGGACATCTATCGACCCGCCCATACGTTGTCCCGACAGGTCGGCAAGGAATTACCACTACGCCCTACGTAATATCCCAAAAGAGCACAGATCAAAAGAAAGGTTGCTCTTAAGCATTAAGGTGCCTGGTAGCAGTGCAAAATTACTTAATTTTACAATTCATACTGCACGCAGGGGGCGCAGTTTTTTTATGATATGTAGAAAAGTAAATTTGGCGTCCCTCCTGGTCGATATCAGACGTGGGCTGATAACAGCCGAACTTCAGTTAAGACACGCCACATACTTCAGGTTACCAACATGGATCAGTATATACAGGAGGAGTTCATCTGTTTACGTAACGACATGCATTTTAGTATATTTCTTTTAGTGTGTCGCCTAATAATTTTCAACCAGACGCCACTAATAAAGGTACATTGCGTAGGGAAATAAGGACTGTATGCCCAAGTCCCAGAGTTGTCTGCAGATTCAGTTGCCGAAAGGACCTTACAGACCAGAGCAACTTAGCACTCAGCAAAGCAGCATGCAAATTTTAAAAATAGGGCATCGGTGTGTTTGCACAATTTGTCGTCGTGAGAAACCGTGTTATGAGCAGTTCGAAGTTTTAGAAAATTCTAAAATACTGGCATATATATGTCTGAAGTGTAGCTTAATTTCAATAAAGACTGTACCTATTGAAGAGTCGCTACAAACGCCCTTTATTTTATTCAGTGTTCCCACAGTGGATGCAAAGTGGATTAATCATAGAAACAGATGTGGTCAAGGACTTCCTTCCTTTCATGGATCATCTTATTCTTACATTCTTCAGCAAGTAGCCTCGTCTCTGCGTTTCCGTAGCCTCGTCTCTGCATTTGATGGTCTGTCGCGGCACACTATTAAAGTAATCAGTAAACTTATATAATTATTATGTTTCTCAAACGTATAATAATAATAATAATAATAATATAATATATAACACTCTTGTGTGAAAATGTGGCCTAGCACTTTGTTCCAGAAGTGTGCAATTTGTCTTCAAACTAATCACTCGTAGTTAGAACAAAATACGTTTTCACTACAGTGTACAAAACATGTCATGTCACAGTTGTCCTAGCATGCAATATTTTTGTGTCAAAAAATCAACATACATGTCTCTAAGTATGTTTCTTGTTGCTGACTTTGATTCGTCGTCATAGCGAAGATTAATGAGTGAAAAGCAAAGCGAATGACTTATGTTGTTTACAGGTGGCACTCTTTGCAAGAAATTAGCTTCGGAATCAACGCTGGAGTGAAACAAAATTTCACTTGCTTTTGTGTTCCTTCGTGTTATGGTCTCCGCGTTTAAATACTGTCAATATTATTTTAATATGCTGCAAATATAAAAAAAACTAATTCGAAACAAATTTAAATACTTTCCGGTTTCCACTTGACAACTGTAAAATCACGACAAAAAACACGAATTTTAGACGACTAATTTTAACATAATGCATAAGCACATTTCAGTAAATGACACTGATACACCGACAGGAGACATAATGAAATGAAGTGGCTTCAGCTATAAACGAGGTAGGTTTCACGTAAAAACATGTTAACGATCCTCATTACTAGACCGAAGAAGGCAGTAGTCATTTGCGTGTCGTCTCAAGGTAAACTTGTGGATGGGATCAAAGTACCAGCTGACGCGGAAAAAAAATTGACCGCAATATTTACTAGTTTCTCTACGGTAGAAGTCAAAATACTGTGGGATATTGAGGAGTTTCAGTGGGTCTTTGTCACTAAGCGTTTCTGTTGTGGATTTCTCGGGAGGTAAGACGAGTCCAGCCCTTCATGCAGTACAAATATTCAAAAATGAAATTATTCAAACAAAATATCATGCTAAAGAAATATAGTCATAATGCAGACTGCAGGAATATATCAGAGTTAATATTAAAGACGTAGTTGGTAAGGAGGTGACTAAAACGCGAGAAATAACTCGCGTCATTTGAGTGAATGTCATCGTATTAGCACAGCTGACTAAACGAAGTCGTAATTTATGAATCAG
>Ga0123352_10010870_pt1 | contig 14318 bp, 11 predicted proteins | sample TergutLab28metaG_FD_89700 | JGI IMG/M metagenome (GOLD analysis project Ga0123352, IMG submission 89700) | Labiotermes labralis P1 segment gut microbial communities from Petit-Saut dam, French Guiana - Lab288 P1 | ecosystem: Host-associated > Arthropoda: Insects > Digestive system > Gut ... | reverse complement strand
TTTTTTTGGGTTTCTTTTTCCCCCCAAATTGTTGCAGGCATGTGGTGTCTCTTTCCTCTTCCTGGTTTTTCACATGCCCCCCCCCCCCCCGCTCATCCTTGTGTAGTGAGGTTGATCGTCATGGGACTTTCTCCATTCTCATGTTTCTTCGTTTGCGGTCCATATATTCGGTCGGTATGCCATTCTGTTCCATTTTCCGCGAGGGTTCAGGCCCCACGATTAGAGTTTTGTAATCGTAATGTTTACATTTCGTACATGACATTTGATTGTTTAGGTATCGACTATGGGTTTATCACACACATTTTTACTTTTTGTCTAATCGTGATAACCTAATTTCTTCCGTTTGATGTTTTTTGTGCCTGCTGTTTCACGTGCATGACTTACCGTCGCGTTTTACTGTTGGCGTGATTAGCATTGATTGTAAGTTCAAGTAACTACTCTTTCACATATTTGGCCAAACTGTCTGTAAATCATTGCACTTTATTTACTGACCAATCACGACTTTGTTTTCCATCAACTGCGCAGCGTTCCCAGTTATAATGACATATTGTGAGCAAACTTGTGTCGTATTGGAGACTGCTAGAGAGCTGTAATTTTAGGTCTTCATATTTAATGTGCACGACGCGCTGGACTGGAGCCCTGTGACGTTGCGTGACACATAGCGGCTAGTCGAGCGAAGGGTGGGGGTGGAGCAACAGAAACTTGTGGAGCTCCTGTGGGACCTGTTGCTTCTCGCCAGAACGACTCCTGATCGAGATCGGGACATTTCCGGTGTGTTCCAAGACTAGCCATACCGCTTTTGCAGGTCAGACAGCGTATGCAAGATGTTCCTTTGTTGAGGATGTAGCAAGAATTCAGTTTGGGTGACGGGAATGGTAAAATGATATTCATGATGAATTAAGTTTCGTTGTTCTGAACTCATGGAAGAGATGAGTTTTTGCTGAGAAAATAATAATTGCTTGGACATCTCAGACTACTATGTGTATTTTTTCTCAATGGTATGTGTGCCCCTCCGCGCCAACGGTTGCTGATGTCTGGCGTTCAGTCCCAGTTTATTTCGATTGTTATTTTACAAGCAAAGTAGACAAGCATTATCAGTAGAGCACCTCCCCTCCATTCCAGATTATTCGAAAATTAATCTAATATATATCAGATAAATGTTTACCGATATGGACTTTTCTGTATGTCTAGTAGAAACGCATTGTAATTACCCTACCGAGACTAAGCTAAGTGAATTTGGGTAACACTTACACGTGCATGTTGTATGGTACTTCTCTCTTAGCTTATTGTCTTGCTGTGCCCTCATTTCTTATGTCCGCTGTGCGACGATTGCAGAGTTCGCAAGCTGGATGTGACGTCATGTAATTTCGGTAGGCAGGCGCCGGCGTGTCTTAGGAACTTGCCTGTTTGTTCCACCTCAGATCTTTCTAGTAACTGTTTCTCTCCTCTGAGTGCGTATGGAATACAGCCAGCAGCTTCGAGGTAATAATCGATAAAATTTTTGTTAACCTCCCTGGAGACTGATATCCCTAGAAACTACCGGTTTCTCTGTAAGGAGGCCCAGAATACCGAACGTCGCAATGGTTGCCTAAGTGGCGGCTGAGCTGCCCCGTGTTGTAGGATATGAACACACGGACTTGGGTAATAGCTGCGATACTGTCCTATTTTTTCGCGCTGGACGCTGTCCATGGCGTGTCTAAGGGCGAGTAGGGGTATGAGTTGAAGACGTGAGAGAGAGAGAGAGATGTAATACGACCCCACGCCGATCATTACCAGTTTTTTATTCTGGAATATTGAAACACCCAAGTCCTAGACAAAGTAACTTTTGATTCATCCTTTTGTACCATAAAAGCATTTAATCGTAATCTGTGCAAAACAGAAAGATAAATCCTAATTTCATGGTGGCCCAGTGGAACAGAACTCACGGAACACCCTGTTTTAACTCCGAGGCTGTATCATTCTGAGGCAGCCCTTTTGTACTCGTACTCCCTTCAGACGTTCTTCAGTCTCATCACCCTACAGCTCCTGTGAAAGTGTTCCATTGTAACAGCTCGTGCAGAGTGTTGGTAGTTTTTTGGTTATTTACAAGATCTCTGCGCCACACTTTACATGCGATGCATTGGATACTGCCCTCCACGTCTCCGTACACGTTGCTTTCTATGTTCCTAGAACGCTTCTGAAAGAAAGAAGGATGCTGTTCGTTTTTCTCGTCCCCACGCATTCTGTCATGCATCACGGCCATCTGTCGAAGCCCCAGGTTGGAGGGGAGATCGTGAGGCGAATTGGTTGGCTGGGAATTTTATTTTTCTCGCTCCTGGCCGCACCCGCACAGGCAGACCGACGGATTAAAATTACAACGTAGTAGCCACCACTTCCTGACTGACCCTTACATTTTGATTTTCATTCATGTTCCCTCAATTACGTAGTGTTGTTTTCCTTTCCTTCTTTATTCATATTCGCAGAAGGGAAGCAAGTATCACCCTCGTTCGGAGCACAGTCTCTTGGGATGTGACGTCATGTAGCTGGGTATCTGGGGTTTGTTTAAGAAGTTCTTACACTGCTTCTCCAGAGAACGGGCCTTCATTCCGAAAGGTTGAGTCCCTCCCATTTCATTTACTGATTTCTTCTCTGATCCTGATTGTACTCTCGTTGTGTGCTTGAAAACCGTCAGTGTGGACTGCCCAGCTTTCGTTTGCCTCAATGCTAAACGTATTCCCACAGATGTAGCAAATGCAATTACATTTCAAGTCTGCGGTATTCCTAAAGTCATGTTTCTGTGAGTCTAAACTGTTAGGCTGCCCAGTACAGAGTGCCATTGGTAATTCATCCCAGTGATATATAAAAGGACGCAGAAAACTACGTAAGCGATATACATAAGCTGTAACAGTAATATGCATAGCGTAGTTAAACGACGTACAGTGCAAGTACGGTATAAAATATCCTGCCATAAATTGGCGAAAACGTTCTTAAAGAATAATTTAAACATAGAGGTTTTAGAAGATACGAATTAGATTTGAGTAGCTTGTTCAGTCGGGACGTGCCAAAAACGTAATTCGATTTGGAGTATAAAATAAAGCTCGCGTGCGTGTTGTGCGTATAAGTTGTTTTAACGCATACAGGTACGGGAACTCGCCTGAAATTGCAGGGTGTATTCACTCGATTCACTGACTCCAGATTCACTGTTCTTGGACATCATGCCGAGTTGTTAAAGGCGAGACGGCATGATCTTTGAAATTGACAGTGCAGTGTGCTGTTGTATTGAGTTACGTCAGCCAGAACTGTTACTTTACACTGTGAGCATCCTTAAGTCGTAGGGGTTTTGTTTATGTGTAACAGTGATATGATAAAACCTTTCACTCTAACGTGCCTGTCGCTTGATATTAACTCGTTTCATTTATGCATCTGCCTGCGTTGTTAATAGAGGTAGTGAATGTGGAATTTGCAGTTGACTTTGCGCTGTGGGAAGCGACCGTTCAGTGTTTGTGACAAGTAGCCGTGTATTAGAGTTAAAAATACATTTGGCTGAAGTGCAGTCGTGTTTTGTGCGTCTGAGATAATACATATGTTCTCGTTTTAGGTAGAGCTGTGCATAAATTTGACTTCAGGCTGCGTCAAGCAGTGACAGAGACTCGTGTGTTTGACAGGGTCTGTACGTCTCCCCCTACTGTCGTCGCGTGTGCAGGCCAGCTGCATTCTGTTGAGGAAGGATCATCATTGCCTTTGTGTGCCATATTAGTTGTTTCGCCTTTCGTTATCTTCGTATCGTGCCGTATTTCCTCTTCCCGTTGCTCTTTGCTTTTTCTCGCCGTGTTTCCGGTGGTGGTTAAATGTACTCTGCACTTCGCATCGTGAGGGGGATTCAGTCCCTCATGGCGTGTAATTCATGTAAAATTCCAGTTGTTTGAAGTTTTACATTAGTCCGTGTAAGGTACAGGTATTGGCATCTTTCTTGCCTGTCACGTGAATATTCGTCGCCCATAGTTCCTTACGGCCTGTCGTTCCTTCTTCCCACCTCAATTCCATGCTCTCTATGTTTCCTGTGCCTTCTCGCTTGGCTCCGTGCCAGGTCTTGGTGTGTTGATGGCGGCTTGCTAGTGTGTTGGCGTGACGTCACATCTTTTGTCGGAACAGTAAGGGGCGTACCAGTATTCAAGGGCAACGTTGCATGCTGTTGTAGTTTCTCAATGACGTGCAGTCTGGATCTGCAGAGAGCCTGTTTCGAAATGTGAGTGCATTATGCAGTATGTTGAAAGACGGTCCCTGGTATATAATAGTGATTTATTATATTCCTGTTTGTTTCATTCATCAAAGTTGTGATACGTAACTTCGTATACTCGGGTTTCTAAGGTAAAACATTCGCAGAAGTTTGCTATCTAAAGAAAAGGCTTATGTTGGAGTCATGTCTGTGCGTCATTCAATTAGTGTTAGCGTCTTAACGTTGTGAGCATTTATAAATTCCACATGAGGGACTTCAATCAGGCAAATCCGATTTTCAGCCTTGATGGAGCACAATGAAGTCCAGCGTATTTTGAAGCCATAAATGCTTAAGCAAGCTGAAGGTAAGCATAACAAACTTCGCGAAGGTCGTTTGTATTTTTTGTGGCCTGCTACATTGTGTTGTACACCCTTTTCAATCGCATTTTATTACATCTTTGTTCACATCTGTTAGTGTAAATATTATAGGTTACTCGTTTATGTTTAAATTTTGTATGTTAAGTAATCATTTTGCTCACTTTGTTATTTTTTAGTTGTTTGTAATGATGTTTGAATTGGTGTATTGGGGAGGGGGGCGGGGGCCACCATTGTTTGTGTTCTGCATGGTTGCACAGAGTAATCATATAATATTGAACGTGTCCACCCGTCTGTCGGCTTGTTTCATCCGCGAAACTACCGAATGGATTTCCATCCAGTTTGCGAGAGTAACGTTCCATGTCTGTGTACTAGTTGGGTCCTTAGGAGGACCGTGGGCTTCGAAGCGAGGAATGCGGTATGCAGTGTCTTAAATACAGCACTGTTCAAGTATATTGCAACGTTCATATAGGCACATCAGTCTGTAGAGTCTCGTGCCTGAAAATCGAATTTGGGGCTGCCAAATAGGAAGTAGTTTCTCTGCTCCGAAACTGATAATGGGTATGTTGCATGTGTGCCTTGCGATCTCTGTTCTCCCTCACGTACTGGTTAAAGTTCTAGAAGTCTTACGATCGCTCATTTGTTTGATATGTTCGTCTTCATATTTGTACCCGTAACCATGAGACGAAGATGGGCAGGTATTGCGAACGTAAATTGTCGTAGATGTTGCGCTGTGGGTACTTTATTCTAGTGACTGCGTGAGATCGAATCAACACATGACAAACTCATCGCGGTCTTCTTGGACTGCTTGACCCTTGAAGATGGGACCGATGAGTTGTCCCGAAACGTTGGTACGGAATTACCATTCCACTCTTCATAAAATCCGAGAAGAGCGCAGGCCACGCATTAAAATGGCGATGGATGCCTTAAGCCACGCATAGCTTGTACTCGTTCGTCCAGACACTTCGAGTAATTCCGTCTCATGGGACTCGAAATTGCGCACCAATTGGATCTGTTGACCCTCGGGTGTAACCTTTCGGCCCCTGTGCAGCACAAGGTTCAAGACTGTGTAAAGTGTACACCAGTTACGTTTTCTTTTCGTACTTCATTTTTCGCCCGTGTTTATCAATTAATATGAAGGCGTGACGTATTGCATGTCATATAAACAATTCGACTTAAGCCTGAGTACATTTAGCGGCTAACACGTGACAGATGTGACACAGTGTACAGTTCAAAAAACTTCCATTAGATGTGTTTCTTTGCATGTAAATCTCAGGTGGTGGTGTTCGCAGATCGTGATTGGTTGAAATTCCCGAGGGGGAGGGGTTTCACTGCGCCGCGTTCAGATCGGTTCCAGGATCCACCTCTCTAACTGTCGCATTGATACCGGCGATAAAGTGGACTAAGCGTGGACCAAACCATTGAGCTGCGTGTAGTTCAGAGGTCAAGGGGCCCAATTTTACAACCCCCATCCCCTCTTCTCCCGGACACTCGCCAGCCAAGCTTGCATGGCGCGGTAGTCGAGGACTTAATGCTTATTCTGTGGGCTCTTATGATGCAAAAATTTAATGTGTGGGGCTTTCGTTGAAATTCGACTCAGTGTCACTGATGGGAATCGTTGAGTAGTGCCGGAAGTACACGCTGACGAAGACTGTGGCGGTACCCGATACATTTAGGATTAGTGCCATGCCCCTGGAATTCTGTTTTAACAATTCGTAAGTCTTGAAGTGTATGGGGGAGTGGAGGTGGAGCTCCATTCATTCTGTGGCACCAGATGAGGTGAGTGGCCATTTTCACACGCCTCGTTCGGCCTCCGCACCTATTGGTCAAGAGGTTGGGTGGAAACCAGAGCCCTTGTTGACATTTTGGGTGAAGTGAAAAATCTTTTTTCCCTGCTGGGCATGGAACAGTCATTTCCTAGTTGTGTGGCCAGTAGCATAGTCGTTAGAATTGTCCGCTGTTTGCCGATATTTTAAGCAGTGAGAGATAGAATCTGTAGTACTGTTTGGCTTTTTGGAATGAAGTCATTGCTGTATTTACGTACGTTGCTCTGCAGTACGTGTCCCTTCGTACGGGTAACTCTCGTTAGCACATCGTTGTGGCAGTGAGCGATGTTGGCTGGCCACGTCTGGCAACATAGCACTTACTGTCACTTTTAACATTGGCTGTTTCCTGTCATTAGTTTCAGACGGGTTGAAATAAAGGGACGTTGCCAAATCTATTCTCTTCCATCTTTAACATTAGTTTTAATAGTGCTATTTAATAACTTCAAAACTCTTGCGTCACTGCGGGGGTTTCGTAGTTTAATTTTTTCATTTTTGTCTTGTGAGCTGCACAGGCCATTACCCTGCCTGGTCGAGCGTATCGGATATCTGTATTGTGTGTAATTACATTTATTAACTGCAATGTAGTATTGCGATGCGTTACTTGGAATTTATATCATGAGTTCGAATCCACGCCTAAGCCGTTTGTCGTGCTTTTCCTTTATCGTTTCGTGTAATGGTAGGGCAGTATCGTATGGACATACTCGTAATGGGTAACTCAAACCATCGTAGGTCTCGTGATAATTATTACCCATTTCTAGTATTTTTTGCTACCATTTTGTTGTTTGGAATTTGTTCGGTAATTTTTAATTAGTACAAACCTGACAGCGGGTATAAACGTTAGCACAGACGTCAGATAAAATGTATGAAATGTATTCTTGTCTCTTCGGCTTTTCACTTTCAGGCTGAAAGACCAAACTTTCTCGGACAACGTTAAAGCCCCATTGATGTCATTTATGGTACATTTATTATATCTCACATCCATGAAATATTTACAATAAAAGGTGAAACACCTGACTAGGTAGAGCTTATTATCCATGTTTGTTACTGTATTTGAAATATTAAGCCTGGTGCCTAGGTCTTGGATGCATGGAGTTTTCCTTCCACTTCTCTACGTGTCTTGATTTCATGGGGCTTAATTAAGAAACCCCTGATTTTATGGCGAGTGAAGATTTTTATTGGATTGCAGTTGGACTGTTAATTCGTTTAATCGGATTAGTAACTGGTCATTAGTACTTCAGGGCCTTGCGGGTGTAAGGAACGAAGCGTTCTTTTGGAATACCGATGTGATCTGCCGATAGCTACTTATATATTTACATTTTAAACTAGTCTCACAGGTTGTATTGCCATGACATCTGAGGTTGTAGCCCTGCTTGACACACGAATGTTAGTGCTTGCTTATGTGTGTTGTTCACACATGTCAGTGCCTGCAGGTCCTGCAACGGACCGAATCGTCAGCGAAGAATTGCCTACAAATTAACTTCATTAAATAGCTGCATCTGCCCCTTCAGTTGAAACTTTCGACAAAATAGAACGGGATGTGTGTTTCTCTGCTTCAAGAATAGAAAGATGCACGCAGTGTCGATCTGGCAGTACTTGGGAAGCGACGTCATGTGATTTCTGTGTGACAGTACGCTAAAAGAAGGAATTGTAGCCAAACGTAAACATGAGAGTTCGAAATGGATGCATAATGTGAATTGAATTGTGAATATTACATTTGGGAATGGAGTCGTTCGTGAGGCCAGTTTTTGGCACACACCGTGTAGCAGTTACGCCATCCCTAAAGGCCTTGCTGCGTAGCGTGTCCATGACATTGCATTTGTGGGCGTGGTTACAATGTCGCTTACGGCGTTCTTGTTTAGAAGTCGCTGTAGGTTCGCGTCGTGTTCTCCAGAATCTTGATTCTCATCTGTGTCGTGACGATCCCCCTATTTTACCGTATGTGTTTGTATTCAGTTTCCAGTCGTTCCATCCCACCTTCCTGCTTTTAGAAAACCTCATGTTTATTTCTCCTAATAATTTTTCCAACAGACGATACATTACTTTGTTTGGTAGGACGCGTTTCCTTCTGTTTCAAGCAGGGAAAGAACTAGAAACTTCAAAGCGAATAGTTGGTCATGTCCACCCTGAAAGTTATACACAGATGATGCGGGGAAATTGGTGCATTTATGGGACAAAAACAGATGCATGTCTGTCGTGAAACGTTTTATTGTAGGGTCTTTCGGTGGGCGACGAAGACGAATAATCCAGGTTTTCTGATTTCGTAGGACGCCCTTGGCGATGGATCGATCCATTGCAAAGTCTCTGCTTTCGCAGTACGGCACGGGACAGGAAAGCGGCTACAGCCTTGCCCTGGACGGGATTCGAAGTTGCTTTTGAGCAGTCGAAATCACGATGCGCCTTCAGTGGCGCTACCAGTGAGATCAAGACTCTCGAATTTTGTGAGTTTGGTTCACTTCTCGGTTATAAGGTAATGTTAAAGTTTTGGCGACTAGACGGTAAATTTGGCGTACCACATCTGTCGAGCCGCTAATGAAACAGATCGTCATGTCTGCTTTATGCGTCGTGCGCTGCTATAGACGTACAAGGAAGCGAAGACACTTCGGTAAGCTATGTTGCAGGATTTCCCAAGGTTGTCATATATTCAAACCGGGTCTCATTCTTTGTTTTCTCTCCTTACGCTGGAAGTATTGCACGAATATATCACTTATTCTCTGTCAGCGTCGATATTCGTAATCTGTTTTCGATCTCCTTCCATTATTTATTTTTTCGCATGAAAAATATTCCTGTTTTATGTTCTCTACTACCGGGTGGTTTTGAACTTTTTATACCATGATTTATTTGATTTTTTACCCGACGGTGAATTTTTCCTGATTCTGTTTACCTTGTGATCGGATGCCGATCCGGACTTAAGCCCTGTAAAAACTGCGGTCGCACGTTCGAACCTCGCTGTCTGTAGTGTAATAATCCGTGCCATTCCGTTGTTTGTAATGCTTACATCGTTGTAAAGTTAAGAAAACGAAGTCTTAAATCTATCCGAAAGAAGAGGGAGAGGAAAATGTGGAAATGAAGTCCGCTTGTTCAGTGAATAACGTTGGCTTAAATTTTTAGAAATGAGTATGTTTTGTACCGATTGACATTGAACGGGTTATTGTGTTATGTGTGCGATTTGCACACAGCACATAGGTACGTCGTGTCCGGTTCTTACAATACGTGGCGTAGAGTATTGCTGTATTCAGCTTGCCGCTGCGTTTGTAATTTAAATGCGTCTGGAAGCGTAAAAACATATTTCACGGGATGTGATAGTAGCATTAAAATCACGGCCAGTCCATTCTGTTTTCTTAATGTGGGGGGAGGGGGGAGTTCTTGCGCTGACTGTGTTTAACAGTGAGCCATGTTCGCCGTACAGTCGGTCTGGAAATGGTGCCTATTCAGAGAAATCAGCATTAATTCTTCGAATTTGTGGCTGTGACTGTACTGTGGTGTCCCGCTCGTAAATAAATTGCATAATACTGACCGAGTTTTCGGACGGTTTTTGGGCACGTTCGCATAGTCACAGAAGTCGCCTGTTGGCTTCTTCATGTCCGTTTGTCCGCACGTATCACCGCTGCTCCCACAGAACGCATGTCCATGAAATTTGATATTGGGGACTTCATGAAGGTATTTCGAGAATCCAAAGTTGGTTAAAATCTGAAGAAAGTATCGGTAATTCGCATACAGACCCCAGTAGGTTTTGTTGTTGCCGGTAGCAAGTTTTCCATAAAAGTATTTTTGTGCAACATACGTTGACAGTAACGTGTAGCTGCTGCCTGTTTGCGTGCCCCTTCTAACGGTGGTTGGGCGAACATTGCTTGTCTTCTTATTCCAACAAACTGCATGAAGCTAGGTTTGGTCGGGCTTAAGTTTTCTCAGTATAATGTTTTGAATATGGATGTGACGAAGTCAGGTTATGAATAGGCTATTTGTGAGCAAAGACCTAAAAGGTTGCTACCAAAATTCTGTCTTTGAGGTGTAGTGAGTGTAATGGAAGTAGAGTTAGGATGTATGGGAATTACAGTATCAGGAAGTCATTTCTCTACTCCTTTTAGTGCGCCAGTTGAGGACCAGTGTACTGGACCGTTGCGCCCATTTGGTACTCCCCAAAACACGATTTAATTTCACATTACCACACCTGCACTGATGTTCTGAGGGTAGAAGCCCTTGCCGGATATCCGGTACGTGTCACTGCGGATGCCAAGTTGTCGTATCGTGTCTCGCCAGTCACACGTAAGTCTGTTCAGAAACGTCCTGTAGTTGAAGCTTTATTTATTCTGTCGGAAATGATCTTCACTTGTTTGATGCTACAAGGCGCTCTACAGCACGATTTGCAATTCACACTTTTGCTCCAATGAGTTTTGTGATTTCCACTAGTTTCTTTCCTTTTATCCCCTTTTTATTTTCGTGTTTTTTCCCCACTCCTTGTGTTGATGTAGTTCTTGGGGGGAAAAAAGCATCAACGGCACCTTTCTCGCACGAGTCTCCGGTAATATGTCCAAGTCAGTCGGTACAAGGTACAAAGGTTATTTTATCTCTGTTTTGATGTATGTTACTTGTTTAGTAATGGAATACAGGATGATTTTGTGTGTCGGAAATATTTCAATAGGTCGTGTCTGTAGGACAGTGTCCACGATGGGTCCCGCGTGCTGTTTGAGACAGGGATGCTATTGACCTTAGCTGTGTGTTCTCTAAACCGGCAGTACTTGATCCTCGTCACTGTATGCAGTTTGTGTAAAAGAGCCTGGTCACTGCTTGTAGAGTCAGTGCTAGTACCGGCAGTTATTCCAGACTTGGATGATAATTGAAATTGTTGTGCTGCTGCCAGGCGGTTATTTGAGATTCGGGCAGTAGCTGCCATATTTGTCTCCGTACCTGGCAATTATTTGAGACCGGGTCACTTTTTACAGTCCCCGTGCTGTCATCGGGATTTTGAAAGGTTGGCACTCTTTACGGCATCTCTGATATTAATCTGCATTGAGATGTGGCCACGATTGACACTCTGTTTGCCATCACTCTACTTGTGCTTGTTCTGTGAGACCACCGCACATTGTTCCCAGTCACTGCGTTCGCTGTGTGTGTCGTTACAAGTTCAGTACTGTTCTCTGCTTTATCATGTACTGGTACCCCGCTGTGTTCCCTTCGCAGTCTGCATTTTACGCTTCGGCCGTAGTAGTAAATTTGCAGTAGATTGCACCGTGCATGGTTTGTACGCGGCTGCATACTTTCGGATACCAATTCTGTACTGTGGCACTGTTTCACGGAGTGGTTTCTCATACTTCGTGCCGCTGACGACAAGGTTTCCCACTTCACCAAGCATTTGATATGGAATTTCCGTTTTGCTGACTTCCAGACTTCTGTAGACATTAGAATCGGTTTAAATACGAGATCGTTTCGTGATTTAAATCAACCCTTATGAATTGAAGTTGTGTGATGATGATGATGATGATGATGATGATGATAATAATAATAATAATCTCGTTCATAGATCGTACTGTTTTGCGCATACGATTTCGAGTGACATTTCTTTAGCAGCAGGATTTAATGTGATGCATGCGGTTTTACGAAGCAGCCTTTTAGTTTCAGAAGTTGCACAGCTGTATTCCTGGTCTCGTTGATTGCACGGCTATGCTTCTGTTCACTTCCCGTAACAGAGCATGTGTCATACTTACGGCGGTCATGGTCGTGGAAAGCTCTTCTGGCAGGAATGATTTAAAAGCATCTATAGTGGGACCCGATTATAACGATGTCTGTTAATACGACACTTGTCCTATAGCGTCAGATGTTCTGTGGTAAAAATTAATTCCACATTGTTAATAGTAACATTAGCCTTGGTTATAACTTCACTTGTATATAACGACACAACGTATTCCGTCCGCTTCATGACGTTATAACCGAGTTCGACTGTATTTTAACTTCCAGCAATTTTGTGATGTTTCCTCGACTTTTAAATATACAGGCTTTGCGACGAGTCTAGCAGGTTTTAGAAGTGTCTTCTACGAGTTCGTCTGTGGTGAAAGGGTTTAAACCAGAGGTCGTTTTGAAACGACTGTGGAGTTGAGCTGTAACCTTGATGGAGTTCAGTGTTGTTGTAGAGAACTGGCACTGCTGTAATTGTTCTGTCCTCTTAGACCGCTTGCAAGGCTCTGCCTGTGTGATTTCATTGCGGGGAAATATTACGTGAAATGCGCCTAACATTCGAAAAAATGAATAGGCGGACATGAACTGTGTACAAGGTAGGGTTGCTGCAGTGGAATACGAGCGACGATGTGCAGGCCGTAGATCTTCACGTGAAGTTGACGGAGTCTGTTTCTTCCCAGCAAGTGAATGCAGAATGCGGGCAATCACTGCATAGAGAGAACGTTGTTTAGGACGCAGTGCAAGACAGAGTACATCCCACGTAAAAATGCACATAGAATTTCCTCGAGGACGTCACAAATAAGGAGAAATTTTGTGACGTTGTTTGTGTCCATGCTGCGTCCACGGAATACAGCTCATCTTCCCGGGACAAAACTCATGCCGTGCTCAATTTTGCGAATTGCCGCAACCACAGGTACTTTCTGTTCATGAGAATTGTTTAGACGTGGCATGGACGCGGTGAATTTTCATGCTTGGAATCTTCAAAATCCTCATGACACAGCAGAAAGTAAATTTCAAGTTTCAACAGCCTGCAATACTGGGAAACATTTTGTCGAAGGAAGTTTGAGTGTCCCCCTCCACCCGATGAAATTATAGAAAACTACCGCTAGAAGGACGTGTCTCTTGCGGAAAAAGGATGAATTTGTACATGTGTCGACCCTCAGCATTTTGGCAGAGAGATTGAACGAAAATTATCAAGGAAGAGGTATTGGAAGAGGTGAACAGGTATCATGACGACCGGGGTCATTTGACCTAATAACGTTAGAGTTCTGTCTGCGGTTGCGTGAAGTTTAGGTTGTGCCAAACGCGAAGCCAAAACGAAGCAGCAGTGGACATTGCACAGTCGAAGCTGATTTTGTTCACAGCAGTGGCAAAATACAGCGTAGTACCAACGCCTGGTAGTGTGCAGGCAGAGTTACCAGGTGATCATTTCGGAAGTGTGATTTGGATGTTAACCTGTATTATTCGCATCAACTTAAACGTTAATTGAAAACCGACTTTGAATTCGTTACTTTAGTGCACTAGCGCTAAACTGGATAAGCACCTAATCGATTTCTGGTTTGGTGCAGGTGTCTTGCAGACGCCGTTTCGGAATTTTGGCCAACTGATCGCGCAGCCATCTGTGTACAGTGCAAGTACACCGGGAATGGTAGTAATGCCGCTTTTGACTCGTGGTGTAGACCCGGTCTCATTTGGGTGTCGGGAGTACTACTTAACACCCAGAATTTCATTTAATATCTACAGCACTGTAGTGCACTACTTGAATTCAAAGATATTTACTGGTGTGTTATTGGGCTCAGGACAGAAATAAGTGACGTGCTCTTGTGAACATGGCGGTGTGTTTTAGAGTTACAAGAAACGCGGGGAATTAACGTATTGCTTTCTGAAGGACTCATTTGCTGAAATAGAATGAAAATGAATGTTGTATTTGGCTTTAAAGACAATTACATAATGTGTTCGGTTAATATAGCTCACAGTTTTGAGTCAGCCCTATTCCCGTCGCGGTGTTTTTCTAGTGCCTTGTTAGTTACGAAGCAAGCTGCCGAAACTTTGAACAATTTTAAAACACAGGGCCTTCGCCTTCCATGTATGGAGTCCCTCTTGTGCAGGCCATAGCCTAGTGCAGGGCTGACGGACCTGTGGCACGCGGCATTCACTCTTGTTGTCCCATTTTTTAACTTCTTTTGCCCCACCAGCGTCTCTTAATTGTCAATTATATATATATATATATATATATATATATATATATATATA
>Ga0123352_10010868_pt1 | contig 14319 bp, 8 predicted proteins | sample TergutLab28metaG_FD_89700 | JGI IMG/M metagenome (GOLD analysis project Ga0123352, IMG submission 89700) | Labiotermes labralis P1 segment gut microbial communities from Petit-Saut dam, French Guiana - Lab288 P1 | ecosystem: Host-associated > Arthropoda: Insects > Digestive system > Gut ... | reverse complement strand
GTGTTTGTTGTATGAGGTGGAATGATAGGAATGATGGGGAGTGATATTAGGGGTGTGGTGGGGGGTGTTGGGGTGGGGGGGGGGGGGGGGGTGTTCGGTGCGTGTAACTAAGAACACACAGAAAGCTCTTGCTGCTGTTGCTGTCACAGTGGTGTGGTAAATTAACAAAAACAGATCTTAGGCATGACCGCTTCTTGAAGCGTTGGAGTGTGTTTGGGTGGGTCTGCTTAGAGAAGACGAGCAAGGCCTCGTCTTTAACCGTGAAGGACAAATCAGGGAGACAGCAGTGATGTTTGTTCAGCGGGATATCCCTTGGGGAGCTCGGGGAGGTACTGAACGTGCAAGGTAAAAACTAAGGTTGTCCCTTGTCGTAAATAAAGAACCGCACCGTCAAGTCGTGTATGGGAAATGGAGGTGCAGTTCGACATATTCAGCAGTATAAATAAAGAGGCGCGCGGTCAGCTTCACGCACTGGCCGCTTCACCTCTCTTAAAGAATCCCCGATCCGGTGGACAGGAAACTGTTTGGGCTCCAGAACTGGCCTGGACATGGTGGAGAAGACAAAAATCTCTTCCTCTGCCGGCAAACGAGAGAGATTCCTGAGTCGCCCATCACTTCGACTATCCACTTTACGTAATGAGCTACTCCACCATTTCCGAAATCGACCTCAGTGTGTGTGGGGAAGGAAATAAACTTTAATGCAATCAGTAACTGCACGCCCTACTGCTATTCCGTTTTTGATATTACACTTTCGGTTGTACCAAGTAATCATTTCTCTGTTGAGGTTTCCTGACCATAATTGTGTATTTTCTCCGTAAATGTTAAGAATGAAGAGGATAATTTCCTCAACCTCCTATTACTTTGTCACTCTAATATTCGTTGAATAGTCGATTTTCGTGTTTTTATATCGTAACATAACGTACTGTTACACTGTGATTGTAATACGCTATAAACAACGAGGTGTAGTGGTTTCTACGTGAAGTGGACGATTCGTGTTGAGCGGGAGATATGTCGGGCTAGGTTAATTAGAATAGAAACGGAAGTGTTATGTTGTGTTCTGACTGCAAAGGATATACGAAGTCATTACTTGCAAGTGCTTCGGCTGAAGTCGCATATTCTTAATTTGTTGTTATTCTTCCTTGCAAAATATCAGATTCCTAATTTGTTTGGCACTTCTAGGGACTGTTTTTCAATGTCGAGACGTGCTGGTGTTACGGTAGAACCTGTGAAACAATAATATAAACAGCCAACTAGATGCAACAATAATAATTTTATTAATAATTGCAATCAGCTCAACATGTTTCGGGCGATAATTTCCCCCATCCTCAGGAGCACCGACGATGCTGCCTGCAGGCAGCATAATCGGTGCTTTATACCACAAGCTGTAAACACAGTCTAGTGCTCCTGAGGATGGACGAAATTATCGCCCGAAACATGTTGAGCTGATTGAAATTATTAATAAAATTATTATTGTTGCATCTAGTTGGCTGTTTATATTATTGTATCAGTGTTGCACGGTCACACAAACATCCAAAAGAACCTGTGAAGTTGGCCACCCTTTTAAGTCGGCCACCTGTCATATTTGGCCACTCTTGCGGAACCGGAAAATTTCTAGGTTTACCATACGTAATCATAACTTGGCCACTTGTGTTTGTTGTATCTTGGCCATAGTTTCACATTCATTGTTACGCTTTATACGTAAGTTCAACCTCCCTTTGTTTGACAACCTAAAGTGTTGTGTGGTCTTTATGTCCTACTGTACTTCGGCCGAAATCCTCATTCATTAGCAGATCTGCCACTTGTCCAATCAACTGCCATCCTTTCTTCACAAGTATGGACAACAGATTGGTATTTCCTGATGGGAACTGACCCATTTCTGTACTTCAAGCCCCTTCTTTCCAACACCACCATCTCTCTCTCTCTCTCTCTCTCTCTGCACTCCAAACACTACAGTTTGCACCAGTGATAGTAACACAGTTCAATTCTCATAGTGCAACGTGGTTTCCTTACATTTGCCAATTGTATAAGTTGGGCGGCTTCGAATGGAACCAAGTGTGGCCTGCTTTGACAGGTTTCGCTGTAACAGACGATCATCTAGATGTCCAGGGGTGCTAATAACTCCTTAGCCCGAGTTGAATATTCTTACGTGGAAATTAAACATATAAGTTGCCTTTCGTCCCTCTAAAGGTACTTGAGAGTCTGCGGCAAGCATATGTTGTTTGATCTGAGCAGTAGATTAGCATACAACGACACTTTCGATTCCACCCTATGACATCGGGAAGTAGGTCGGGCTAAGGACTTATCAGCACCCCGGTAGGTTCCTTTTGTTTTTCGTATGGAATGTCATGAATTTTGGCGAATTGCCTCTCAAAGCGAGAGTTAGTTCATGCTGCTTTGATTTAGACTGTGAAGGCAGCAGGTCCCTCCGAAACGCTGAGAATCATTTACCAGACTGCACGGTGTCATTACCAGGACACCTGAAGTTGTTAGTGTTGAAGGTAAGGACGTGTTACTTATGAAATGCGAGAACGGGGCTAAAAGTAACTCAGCTCTTGTTACGACATCGTTAATATAATGTTGGCACCTGTGATGATACGTTACTGTTGACGTTCATGCTGATAACTGAGACCACGCGACTCTTAAATTGATTTCTTTCGCCTGCGTCGTGTTTATGTTATTTTTGCTACCAGCGATGTGATGTGTACACACAGTCGGTTGTGATTTTGATCTATCCCGTTTTTTATCGCAACGATAACTTTGTAACTAGTCGTAGTGATACGACACTGATTGTGGCGTTTATTGTCATGTTTATCCTGCAGACACTGTTGCCGACATTCTCGATGACAACGTGACGATTGTAAAGACCATTGAAACAGTTCAGGCAGAACGTGGCGCGCTAATCGGCAGGAATGTATTAAATTTGTCGACGATGTTTTGAGTGGTGTGAAGGTAAGTCGGCAAGTATGAGTGGCTGAGTTTCTCAGGGAGTATGTGGGCTCTCGAGAAGACGTAGTTCATCTGGAGAAGGCATTTCCCGCCTTTTGAGGAACTCGGGGGGAAAAATCATTTTCCCTACTCACAAGAATCCGTCCTGAACCGGACGGACGCGGTCCTTTCCTGACATCCTTCCGTTAGCGCTGAGGTTCACCAAGTTGTCTCTTTCCTTCGTGTCCTAGAATTTACGTGAAATTTTGTAACATTGAATTTTGTTGCGGTAAGGGGTCGGTACAGTCGCTTCAGGCTGTTGAGGTAGAGGGCCGACATTTTTCGCTTGGCCCAGCTGCGCAGTCAATATTGTTGTAGCTACCCGCATGTCTGGAGCAGTTTCTTCCATTCCTTGGTGCATTTAATTTAGGTTCGGAATGCAGGTCCCATCTCCTTGATAGTTACTCGAGTTTTCAAGAAGTGTCCAGCTTGTATTGCTGTATTACAATGCCTTGCGTTTGCATTCTGTCCTGAGCGAGTTAAATGGGCTGCATTTTAATATTATCCCCAACCGCTTCTATGTTTTCCAAGTAGTTCCTGCAGTGTTCGGTTTATCCCTTATTTCAGGTAAAAAAAAGCAAAGTTATTTTATGACTCAGAGTGTGATGTCTCCAATATGACTGTGTTTGAAAAAATATATTTATGTCAGCAATAAATGTGCACCAAGGCCAGTGAGGTATGTAAACTAGTTCCATCTGTATTTACATGGCGGTGATGCCTGAAATTCTCGTATTTTCCTTTGTTACAGGTACGTGTCAGTCACCTGGCAGTGTCACTGCATGAGGTACGTAAGCAGTACATGTATCTACATGAAATTCCAGTGGAATGGTATATAATGCATACCAGTGTAGAGAAAAACGTTTGTTGCAGAAGGGCCATTTGGCAATCTCCAAAACCCAGGCCAACCAAGTTGCGATTTTTAAAAGCAAAAGCCTTATTTGTGATGGAAAATTTTATTTTATATCAAACGACTAAAAGACTAAAATTACTGTAAATTAATTATTACTGAAGATTAGTGTCGCATTTGAGTATAATTTAATTTTTGTGCCTTACATCTTTTTTTTTTTTTGAAGAATGGAAGAAACGTCATTGTGAAGCTTGCAGTGTTTTTCACATGTTTTCAAGACATACACGCAGTTCCCATCTACAAATTTATGCCTGAAATACACTTACTGTCTGTAATTAGTATTAGCACGTACTTAGAACTGTAAAAGCAAGGAGGCTGTTGGAGCCTACCAGTCCGTATTTTTCTCACTCCTGTCACTATAAAGATCCAATACGCGATTTTTTTCCCCCATGCAGTGTGCGCGAGTTCCTGTACAACTTAAATATTCTGTACCACATTTAGCTATGCGTGCGAAATTCACCAGAACACTAAAAACGTTATCCTTGACCCTGAAGGCGGAACTTCGGTGAAATATGTTCGAAAACTCTTGCGGACCGCTGATATAACCGGTGGGTCACATGCGATCTGCGGACCGCGGGTTTCTTATCAGAGATTTAGACCGTAGGTTCTTGCACAACATATCTGCTGTAGGACGTGACGCGGTTTGTATGTAATACCGTTATGTAATGAATAACAAAGGTGCCATGTAATTTGGGGGGCTGAAGGAACCTCCAAACGCGGTCGCATTTTTCGCTTCGGGATTTAGTGTCAGTTTATACAGCTGACGTAACACGTGTGTATGCACGTGCATATGTAATGAATGTTTTATGGAGTTATCAAATTGTGACGCCGGGAACATGCTTGTAAAAACTAGCCGGCGAAGTCTAGTTGCAGTGGTGGCTGGTGCCCCGGCCAGTGCCGACCAGAGAGGGAGGAAGCCGGTACTAAATACCGGGGCCCGGCGTTCCGGAAGGGGCCTGGGGTCCGGCTCTGTTACATATGTTTTTGTCTTTCTCGGTAGTATCATTATCCGTCGAGTGTACAAATTGAACCTTTCAGACAAATCCCATGCCACTGTGCAACTGAGAGTTAGTCTTTCCGATTTAACGTAAAGTTTGTTAGCCTGTCGCTTTTCCTGGGGGGGGGGGGGGGAAAAAAAATTTCCCCCCGGGGCCTGATCCGGCTCTCGTCGGCCCTGGCCTCAGCTGCTGAGGTAGATTCCTCTTGTTTCAGATGAAACGACACAATGTGTCATGTTTAAGAACGGAGAAGCACTGTGTAGCAGATTCCTTCGTCATAAGTGTATGGTCACTCCCCAAGTAAAGAACATACCCGCCTCTTATGGAACCAGAAGATTTATTGCAGTATTTACAAGCGCCCGCAGTGGAGCCACATGAATCCAATCCTCAGCTTCATACCCAGTTTCCTTAAAATCCCTTGCTGTGGGTGTAAATAGGCGATCCACTTCGAAGGTCTTGTATGTTATTTCGTAACGTGTTCAAAAGATGGTTTCTTAATTCTCAGGCTGTGCTCCAGGCTAGAGTGGATCGTCCCGTATTGACAGAGTTCTCTGTCCACAACCTGGGGTCGCGCCGTACCGTGATGCCAAGAGAAACGCTTTGCAAATCTCAGAAATAAATAATGCGTAACAGGATAAGAGCGTTAATATCTGTGCTAAGCGCTTCGCAGTGGAGACATTTAGTGGGGGGCTGGATAAAAACAATAACAAATACTCCCAGGCCAATCTGTGTGGGATTTGTGGCGGACAAAGTGGTACTAGGGGAGTGTTTTCTCCGAGAACGGCCGTTTTCCACTGTCCGTTTCATTCCACCAATGGTCCGTGCGCCTTTATGTGTGTATAACCGACACTGCATAATCTTAACAGTTGACTGTGTCGCAAAAAAAAACCCCCCCCCCCCCAAGAATTCCAATACAGATTTTTGTTGGAAAAGTGAGTAATTTTGGGGGCGCAGCGTCCCGTTGTTCGCGTAACAACTGATGTGTCACGTGACGACAAATTAGTTGGCGTCAGCACAGCCATCTTTATTTAACAGAAATTACTACGTGTTTCGACTCTGCTTGTGGGTCATTGGCAGGTCATTGAAAAACACAAGCTTTACATTATTTTGGAAATTTTGATCTGTTAGAAGTTGACGTAATTGCGCGCGCGCGCGCGTGTGTGTGTGTGTGTGTATGGCGGGCGAGGTCTTATACGTTCTTAAGCCGAGTAATTCGATTTCTGAGGGAACTATGCACGATGTAAACGTAGCGAAGTTACTGTCGTGATGGTCTGTAGTATTTGAACAGTGCGATGACAGTTGCATCGTCGCTTTCAGGCACAGCGACGAACATGAAGGCCTGTGCAAGGCACAGCAACACTGCCAACTTTCGAAACACAAGTTTACTTTCATTTCTGCTGATAAAGGAGAACTGCTGCAACAGGTTGACTTGCGAGCATTGCATTAACGCGGGGCGTGAGACTAGCAGTGGAAGGCTCGTGCCTTCGTTAATCAGTCGAATGATTGATGCCGACAATTTGCCTGTTAGACTGCACGTATGATTGATGCGATAAATACCACACATTTTGTCACGATCTTTTGTTTCATCGTAAACACTGTGCTTGGCTAAGAGTAGGCAGTACTATGGTATACAGCAGCTAACTCGAACTGAGATTTAATAGACGTCTTCCTGAAGAGAAACGCTGAACCGGGACTACATTCTTCAGGGAGATGACTTTGCGTCACTGACATTCGATTCCCGACGTTTCGAATTAGCGTAATGCCTACATTGTCAGGAGTCTTGAGACGCCATGTCACTGGGTAGTGGCCCCCGACGTTTCGAAGGAGCGTAATGCCTTCATCTTCAAGGGCCTAGAGACGCCACGTCACTGGGTAATGGTTCCCGATGTTTCGAAAGAGCGTAAGTTCTTAATATTCAAAGGTCTAGAAACGCCGCGTCACTGGGTAATGGTTTCCCATGTTTCGAAAGAGGGTAATGCCTTCATCTTCAAGGGCCTAGAGACGTGGCTTCACTAGGTAATGGTTCACGACGCTTCGAAAGAGCGTCTGGAGACGCCATGTCACTGGATAATCGATTCCCGACATTTCGAAGACACCAACAGAAGAACGGAATCCTCGATCACACTGTTGTGAACACGTCGAGTTTTCACCACCCCGGATCAGTTCAAATAAGTACAAAGATGTGTATGTGACGTACATTTCGTTGGTTTCTTCGCTAGCAGTCCGTAACTGGTACGTGGTTTGCATGTCCAGTTTCGATGCAGTTTCATATGGGCGGCCCTCACTCAAATCTGCAATATCTTTGATACTTCTTGCCAATATTTTGATTAAATTAAATATGATGGCATGGACGGGACGTATAGCATGCGATGAGAAGTGTGTGCAAGACATTGTTCGGAAAACCTAAACCAGGTATAATGCCTGCAAGTCACAGGCGATGATGGGACGATAATATTAAAATGGATTGTAAAGAAACATGCTATCAGGATGTGGACTGGAGTCAGCTGGCTGTGGATATGACTCAATGATGGACTTTCATGGATGTAGTAGTGATCCTTAAGGTTCCACAGATTTTGAAGAATTTTTTAGTCACTTGACTAAGTCATAGCTTCTTCGAAAGAACTATGCTGCATTGGGTAATTTCTGTCTGGTGCAGGGCCCTCTTTTTTTTTTTTTATTTAACGACGTGCAGAGAAAAAGGTAACGTGTTTATGCAGCGTAGATTCGTTCTGTCCACAAAATCGAGGCTGCCATCGCGGAGGCCTTCTGTGTTTGTATTTTGGATAAATTCGGTTCCTTTCTTTCCGGGTTCGGTTTACTGTTAGACCTTTACGGTGAGTGGCTAGCTGAAGACGTGGCATGTCGGACGGTGAGATCTGACCGCTAGTTTGGACGCTGCTATTGTCCAAGTCCTCAGCATTTCTAGTACACTGGTTTCAACTTAAAAAAAATTGGCACTTCACACTGTCTTTTTCAAATTAATAATTATGAACATTAGCTGCACATCTTAATTGAGGACCTCTGTATCACCTGTATGTACTCCTGACCAAATATTATTTTACCGGTGACTAAATCAAGAAGGGTGAGTTGAACGGGACATGTAGCACGTATGGTTTAGTCGGGAGACGTGGGGGAAGGAGACCACTTGGTAGGTACAGGCATAGATGGGAGTGTAATATTAAAATGGTTCTTCAAGAAATAGGTTGGAGCTGTAGATTGGATTAGTATTGCTGAGGAGAGTGTGCGGTAGGTCTAGGAGTAGATGGGAGTATAATATTAAAATGGTTCTTCAAGAAATAGGATGGGTCTGTGGATTGGATTAGTCTGGCTGATGACATTGTGCGGTGAACACGGTAATTAACCCTTTCGTTCCATAAAATTCGGGGAATTTCTTGACCAGTTGAGGAACTGTTACCTTCACAAGAAGGAACTTTTGTAAGATGGAACCACTAACTGCTGAAATGTAAGAGTATAAACATGTTGCTACAAGAGACTGGAACTGATACACCTTAAATTGAATAACGTATGTGTAACGTAAAGTAGCTGACATAGTGTAACCCGTATAGTGACTACGCTACGGCCCTGACTATCCGGGGCTCGATTCCAGGGAGGGACAAGAAATTTTTTTCTTCTGCAGAATATCCAGACAGCTCCCTGCTCAATTAGTAACGCGGTTTTTTCCCGGGGTTAAACCGGCCGGGACGTGAAGTTGATCACTTACCTCCATTTAGTGCAGACGTTAAGATCGAATTGAGCTGTATTTCAACTCCCCTCCCCGTCTTCATGGTGTGGACAGGAGCAGCTTTACCTTCTTTGTGTTTATAACTTCAGTAAGGACCATTTACTGTCAGTTCCAAGTAGGCCTTAGACGTACTACGATCGATTGTAAGTCTTCACTCTACGATGGAGAGAAATAGTTGTAAGTAGAGGTGGACATACCCTTCATTTGAAATGGTATTGGAAACGCCTACCGCTGTACGTGTGACTACTGACGTAAATAACAATCCGTCACGTTAGCATACAATGAGGATTGCTGGTAGGAATGGTGAGTGTGTTGTCGTAAGGGACACAATCACGCCTCAGCGACCTGGCGACCTGGTTAACTCTACTAATCGAGCAACTGGAAAGAAGTGGGTAGTCCGATGCATGTCTTCTTGGGTCAGGTCAGATTGTATACTTCCGCGGCTCAGTTGCAGCAGTGACGTGAAGTACACCGCGTAGTGGTGGTGGTGATTCTGGTGGTCTCGCATACCTAACCCGGGCGCGACAGCGTTGTGGACACTCAGTATTGTTGCCATATGTATCCATTTTTTATACGTGTTGTTTAACGATGCTGTCAGTTGCTGAGATCATGTAGCGTCGATGACATATGAATGAGTATGGATCGTTTGGTGGAATGATAACGAGAGGTGAGAATCGAAGTACACAGAAAAGGAAATTTGCCTCAGTGCCACATCGTCCTCTACGTATCCAACATGGGCTCGTCGGGAATCCAACCAGGGTCTCCGTGGTGAGGGGCTGGCGACTAAGCAAGCACCCGAGCCATTGTAAGGCTTACAAATTTAGTCCTACAAGCCCATTTACAAAATTAAAAATCATATTCATCAGTACGGACACGCGCGGGGTGCGCAGTGGCGCAGTTGGTTGCGGTACCGCGCTATAAGCCGGAAGGTCGCGGGCCCGATTCCCAGTGATTTAATCCTGTTGGCCGCACTATGGCCCGGGGTTCGACTCAGTTTGTAACAGAAATGAGTACCGGGGGTATCTCCTGGAGGGTAAAAGTGGCAGGTGCGTAGGTCTGACAACCTTACCACCCTCATGTGCCGAATGTCTAGAAATTCAGGGACCATCAGCCTCCTGGAACCTTCAGGGCCTGTCCAGACCTGTAAAGGAAAGCTGGCTTTACGGGCGTGCTCATTTTCGTAATTTGTATTTCACCAAAACATGTGAGGGCAGTCAAATCGAGGAGGTTAAGATGGATGCACCGTCCCCACTCAGCACGCTTGTCAGATTCGAAATAAAGAGGCATACGCGGCGTTAGTCGAGATACCTGGTGGTAAGAACCCACCTAACCCTAGTAGCTTGGTTCAAGTGGTGCTTCTGAATCATTCTGGAGGTGTCTAGTTCGAATCACGACTGGGACACTATTGTTCTAAGGTTTAGCCATGATTACTTTGTGTGACATCCTTTCAAGCTGTTATCTACCAGCTACCCATCCATTCGACGCTTCGAGATTTGACTTGCTGATAACGTCGCTAAATAAGCAGGAAATGAATAGGCAACCACTAGGAAGGGGGTCTAGGCCTATGTGGGGGGACGATGTTAACAGTTTACGTTGAAGAAGATCCAGTGGGTGGGCTCTTGAGGATACAATAATGAACCTTCGGGTACCATAAAAGCGAAGAATTTCCTGTCCACTACCTGAGTTTCAGAATCCGGCTGTCCTACACGAACTGTTTTGGTAGTTAAAGTTGGGCTAGAGCTGATTTTTCGCGCCAGTTGCCCTCTGTCAGCGTCTGACACTGTCCGCATCATTCACACTTGTCTCTGACATCCCCAACTGTCCGTAGCAGTTTCCGTAGAGTAATCGTGAAAGGACCCTTGTCTGGTCAACAGAGAAGTTTTCTTCCTGTTGTATGTTTCTGTGAAAGAACCTCAACATATGGTGGTCATATAATAAATATCGAACGCTTTCTTTTACCTACAAGACTGATGCATGTAAAACATACCATACCTGTATATACAGCCTTCTTCCTGAAGATGAACCCTCGGTTTCGAAACATGTAGAAGATATCAAGAAATTAAAATATTAATTTAGAAAAGGTGAATTTTGTTGGTTTATATAGTATAATTATATTACAATGCACCGTGTCAAAAACATTGAATAGTAAATATACTTGGCATATAATTTCGCAACCACATAACCTTTGTACATCCCACACTCAGTCTCAGTCTTACGCTAAGTGATTATTATTATCCATTTCCAGCGCTGAAACAAAGTCTTGGAGGCCACAAATTGTGATTTGGAAATAGTCGTTACACGGTGGTTGATACGCTGCGGATTTATATCAGCTGTTATAGAAAAGCTCGTCCGACGATACGAAAAATGCTTCATTTTTGGCTGGAACTGCGTGGAAAAGCAGTGGGATGGCGGTACGATTAACTGTGAACTGTTATTAGAGTTTTTTTTAAAGAACCCAAAATGCTAATTTATTTTCTGGCCGAACCCAGTACCCTGAAGTTTCGTAACGTTGCTAGAGGACAATATCCTAAAGTTTTTAAATAAATACTTTCGAAAACGGGGGCAGGTTTCGAGTGCTGGGGGAGCAATGTAGGCTTAAAGTACATTTTGTTTATTATGGAGTTATTTGCAGAAAAGCTCTGATGTAAATCGCCAGTACAAAATTAAATTTAAATCCGATCTGGCTCTGGGATATAAAAAATCACATAGACATACGTAGACGCACTTGCGCAGTATTTGTTATTTCTCAGATTGTTGCCTCTGCTTACTGCGAATTTTCTGCCTCAGTTATACGGCATGAAATCGTGTATTTTACTGTTTATCCTCTCCCACATCCCTCTGGAGTGAAGGTTATTATTTTATGGCATGCGACATCGCGTAACTTTGTACCAACACGTTTCAGTGGAACCCGCCTTAGTTCTCTTCTGTCCTGAAGATGAGGCAGCAGGTTCGTCCGAAACGTCGACGTGCTTCCACCAGGATGAACCCCTCATATCCAGGAGGACGATAATATTCAAACTCTGTGCCGTAAGAAGGGAAATTATGTTATTTCGCCTACCTTCGTAATTGTGTGTAATTTGGTAATGGAAATTTTGAATATGAAAGCTCAAAGTTCACCCTAAAACAGGCCACGAAGGTCCAGAGGGGGAGTAGATGTATAGCTCTACTCTTTCTTTAACCTCGGCGCTAGATGGGGTGGGTGGTCAACGCCACGCCGCGTCCACTTTGCCCCTGGAAAAGACACGGTACCTATTGTATGTGAGGCTCGGTTGGCCCCAGGGCCGGTCTGGACGGGTGCGGAAAATCTAGCTCCCCACTGGGATTCGATCCCAGGACCGTCCAGCCCGTAGCGAGTCGCTGTACCGACTGAGCTACCGGGCCCTCAGTTTTCAATGTTGCGTTTCATATTTATCCTTTTTAATTACAGCGTATTTCCAGCGAGGTTTCTACAGTTCGCTCTTAGACGGACTGCTAAGCAAAACATTAAGCTATTTCAGATATAGAAATGATAAACTGTTCTTCCTATGAATGAATAATCCCATAGACGCCTACAGGTGTGCTTCCAGCGAGTGTTCCCCCATACGTTTTAGAGGTCTGAGAATGCATGGAGCTAAGTGTACATCAACGTTGAATGATGTACCTAGTCAAAAGGGCACCTTGAAATTTGCAATTCTATCTATTTTATGTGTATTATTCTGTAGTTGCAATGTGCCAGTTCTGCTCTGACCAAGACTTCGGGTCGAATTCTGTTTAGGTGTTATTAGTGTCTATGATCGTGTGAGCAGAAAGCTCATATGTTAAACTCGTTGTAATGTATGTCAAACAAAGGCTTACCGTCCTTCGCATATCATTAATTGAAAGACTAAGACTGTGAGTGCAGTGTGGATGGTAAATGTACCGTACTGTAATGGAGGGCGAGCTTGTTTGCAAGGTCAGTGGGACATACCCGGAAGAACTGGCATTGTAGTGCACGTCATCGGTTTCCTTCGAAAACTCTTCACTCACCTTCACCAACATCACTATAATATTCAATTTATGTCATATATATAATGCCCGTTAAACTTTATAAATAAGTACAGGCTACGGTTTCTTGTTACAATCTTATGGGTGCCCCACAGCTCGTGTCTGATTATTTTTGGTTGAGGTTGAAATTTTGATTATTCAAGTGACTGTCATATTATTGTGCCTGTTGGAACAGCGGTGTTTCTATCTCAAGTGACTGACATCCCTAACGCCTAATCAGGCATGTTTACCTTGAATACAAGTACACTACCTTAAAGAGCAAACAGGATTATAGTAACATTATTTTAGCACAGCAGGTTCGAGTGGAAATCAGAAAGCTCCGCTACCTACAGCATTCACTTCCAGTCCCACAAATCCTGTACTATTGATGTCTTATATACTGGGTGAGTTTCTCGCTAGAGGCCCCAAACTGTTGTCTATAAAAAATTTTGTTATTGAGATAATGACTTGAAAATTTATATACACATACCGGGAACGATGCAAAACAGGACTTACTCATAATCGATGCTGAAACTGGTCTCCTTTCACATCCAAGCACACTGGAATGCGTTTCTCCAAATTCTGGAATACTTTTCCCAAAGTGTCCACGTTGACGGCTTGAATCTCCTGGCGTATGGCGTCTTTGAGCTGTTCGATTGTGCGGGGTGTATTTTTGTACACTTTGTCCTTCATTAGGCCCCAAAGAAAGAAGTCGGCAGAGGTTAGATCGGCTTCCCCTTGTCTCTAAATTTTAACCCATTTTCTGGATGGAACATTTCGATGGTGCACGTCTTTCACCAAATTCCGTTCGAAATGCCGTCTGTCATGCTTTCAATGAACCTATTTGCCAGTATTTACGAAAGACAAACCCTCGCTGTTCGACTGTATACATAGACAATAGTTTGGGGCCTCTAGCGAAAGACTCGCCCTTTAGGAATTGTGAATTTATAAACCAGTAATGAAATTTTCGTTATGGATCAATGTGCGGGACAATTAAAACGATTCGTAGCGAAACATACTAAAAGAGAAACTCAAGCTATGCAAAATTGTGATTTGACTGGCCTAGGTGTGTGGGACTGATTTGTGGGTCCTGAAAAAACAAAATGAAGTCTCATGCAGGATACAGAAAGGAATGCTTTCAGGGGGGTAAAAGTGGCCAATGCGAAGGACAGACAACCATAACGCCTTCACGTGCCAATTGTCTGGAAATCTGGGAGCCTCAACCTCCTGGAACCCTAGGGGCCTGTCCAGACCTCTATAGGGGCAGCTTTTCCTTGTTATGGGTACAGGAATGAAAACTGCTGCAGGAAATCGAGAGGTGCACCTTGCAGTGCCACATACAGAACGGAAATATAATGACGATTTAAATATATTCTGTCGGATGGAATTGGAGATAATAGAGTTAACTGGAGACAAAACATCGAAAGAATGAAGACAAGTACATGAAAATTATCTCAGTAAATAACCAACTTGATGCACAAAATTTTTGTATTACAATAAGTTTTATTTCATGCCCCTACATGTTTCGAGCACATGTGCTCGTGTACGAGACGGCCACCTATAGGTGTGATGATACCAGAGGCTGTGTAATGCAATTCTGACATCCTGATGATGAGCACATGTGCTCGAAACATGTAGAGGCATGAAATAAAACTTATTGTGAAACAAATTTTGTGCATCAAGTT
>Ga0123352_10010867_pt1 | contig 14319 bp, 10 predicted proteins | sample TergutLab28metaG_FD_89700 | JGI IMG/M metagenome (GOLD analysis project Ga0123352, IMG submission 89700) | Labiotermes labralis P1 segment gut microbial communities from Petit-Saut dam, French Guiana - Lab288 P1 | ecosystem: Host-associated > Arthropoda: Insects > Digestive system > Gut ... | reverse complement strand
GTAATTCAGAGTTTGAGGAATAGCGGTCTAACAGCACCTTTAAGATTACAGGTTAGCCTGTAATTTCTTATAAAGAAAAGAAGCACAGTGCTTCTTTAAAGCGTATTTATTTCGCTTTTGTTCTGAAAGGAAAAAATTCCGGCGCATATATAATCAATGATAACTGGCGCCTGATTTTTTTCTAGAAAAAGTTGCGGATCTCTTTTAGCTTCTTCTCTTAAGAGCGGATTATCTAGTGTTAAGTAATTATATTTGATTTCATTATCTTTTTGAAGCGCAATTGCTAAGGTCGATTTTCCAACTTGCCTTGCGCCACTAATAATAACGACAGGAAAGGTTTTTATCATTTGTTTTCATGGTTCTTTTTATCATAGAAACCTCCGGTAAAATTGGATTTCAATTCCATTATACTAGAAAAACAAGAGAAATCAAGTGCTTTTAATAAAACAAACTAAAAAAGGAGCCACGCTCCCCTGACTTTTGGAGTTTCGAATCAAAATAATAAAAACCATAGCCCAGCTAAGCCAATCTAATATTTTTCAATTTGTTGTCTTTTAGCTCTGTATTGTCTTTTTGATATTTTGCTTTATCTGTTCAACACTCATATAATCCCTTAAATAATCAACCTCAAACTTCTTGCATATCTCATCAAATATCAAGTCCTGATCAATTATCGTACATATTCCTGATGAATCACTTACTAACTCAGCGCTGTTCAATGCCGCTTTTATTTTATGAACCGGATATTTGTTTTCTAACTTAATCTGTAATATCCGGTAAATCAATAACGACAGATAACATGTCAGGAAATGCCCCTTTATATGCTCATCAGTCCATACATATATAGGCCTGCCCTCTAAATCACTTTTCGTTATCTTAAAACTTTCCTCAATCCTTGATAACTGCCTGTAATACTTCACTATCTCCATCGGACTTAAATCTAAGTTGTTAGTCACAATAGTGTAATAACCATCAAGTGCTATATCTCTTTCATATTTCTTTTGATTAAACACAAAAGTATCTTTGCCTTTTAGGATTTCGCCGCCTTTATCTACTTTAACTTGTTTGAAGTATTTCTTTATCCCGAAAGAGTTAGAAGCTTTTAACTTAGATGGTTCATTAATGAATTTCTCGATTTTCTCGTCTAAAAGTCCTCTTTTATTTTTTTGATATGCCTCTTCATCCTTTGACCAAAAACACATCAGGTGTTCTTTAATTACTTCAATAGAACCATCGCTAAGTTCAATTTCCTTATCAAACGCCACCAACTTATATCTGAAACTTTTATCCTGGCTCTCAATATAACCACTCTGATCTAAAACAATATCTGAATATTTATTTCCTCGGTTTCTGATTCTTTGAGCGATGATATAATCATCACCATAATCTTTAATCATTTTAAGGTTAGACGATGAATTGTTTCCTTTATCTCCCACGATTGTTATCTTACCTAAATTATAATCCTTCTTTACCTTTTCTAAAATAGGTCTCATAGTTGATAAGTCGTTTGTGTTTCCGGAAAACAATTCATAAGTTATCGGAATCCCGTTATTATCAATAAACAATCCCATCTGGATAATCGCTGTTTTTCTGTTTTCTTTTGAAACTCCTCTTTGTTTTAATTCACTTAAAGCTTCTGATTCAAAGTAGTAGTTTGTGACATCATAGAAAACTAAAGATACATCTCTTAAACCTTGCTTAACAAGTTCTTTATTTAGGTGTACCATTAAGCCATCTTTCATTTCTGACATGTTAGATAAGGATTCATAGACATTATCTAAAGAAAAATCTTCGAGTTCAAAGAAATAATTACCTCTTTGATTAAAAGATTCTCTCTTAGAGGAAGGATTAAGGCATCTGGAAAACACTAATAATTTTAAAATATCGTCTAAATTATATTTGAATCTTTTGTTTTCTGAATAGAAGTCAATAAACTTAGGAATAGTTAAGCTGTTATAAATAGCTTCTAAAAAGGAATAACCATAATTAAATTTCTTCTTATTTCCGCGTTTTTTTATTTGAGCAGTGGAAACTTTTAAAGTAACTTCTATGTTATCATTGCTTATTTTTTTAGCTTCACGCCTTAGTCGTTCTAAAACGTTAGGCTCTGAAGCTTCAAGTTCGCCTAAATAGCCATAAAGTTTTATGAGTCTGTGTTTAACCTTATTGTTTGAGTCACGATAACCATGAGCGAGATAAACTAACTTGTCATTTTTAGATTTAATAGGTACGAGTTTAATAAACATAAAATATCACCGTAAATATTATACCACAACCCACAACGAAAGACAACGCAAATCGACATAAAATTAGTTTTACAGATAGAATTTAATTAAATGATAAGATTAACGGTAGCTAAAAGAAAAATTACATTCGACTTTTTGACTGGTTTTGTTGTAAACTATCTGGAAATACTGGTGAAACCCCAAAAGTCAGGTTATACTAGAAAAGTAAAAAAATCAAACAAAAAATGAGACTTACTCCCCGCAATTTATTAATATGTAGCCTTAACAAGATTATTTTTTTTATAGAATGCTTTAACTTCGCTTGATGTCAAGATTTCTAACTCTAATCCTCGTGGCTCATTATATGAAGTTGCCTTAAGCAATTGCGCATCAACAAATGAAGGATGCGTCATTATTTCTATTATTCCTTCAGAATTTTTGATAATATCCATAAAAAATTCAAGTGAGACAGTTTTATTATAGAATCTCGCATCAAATTGAACATTATCTGACATGCCTCTAACTGGAAGTTTATATTTAAGAGAAAGTTCTGTCATTAAATCTTTTATGGAATCGCGCATATGGACATGGTGATGACTATCTAAATGCGTTAGTTTAACACCAGAATTTTTTACATGCTCAATCTGGGCAATAAATTCTTTTCTCACTTCATTGATATTAAAGTCATCTTGAAAGATTTTAGCACGATTAAAAGTACCATCTTCTCTGACAGTTGAAAAGTCAGTTAAAGGAATTCCTTGGGTGAGCGTTAAGTGTACGCCGATACCTATTCCTTTAGCTTCAGTGGCTAATCTTTTTATTTCTTCAATACTACATAAATGAGCCATTACAGTCGTGGAGCTTAAAACCCCATTATTATAAGCATAAATAATGCCATCATTTAATGATTTAGTCATTCCGTAATCATCAGCATTAACAATAATTTTTCTCACTATTCTTTTCCCCTTATTTACTTTCTCTATTAGAGTACTAACATTTTAACATTTATGAAGTAATCTTTCAATACTTTTCAAATTTTTTCAGTTGTTCGAAAAATTAGAATAACTGCAAGATTATCTATTTTTGTTTGAACTATCTGGAAATATCGGATAGTTCATTTACTTTCCCGACCAAGAATCAGTGATATTGGCTTCTACTAAACAAGGAATATTCTTTAAAATCTCTAAACCAGAAAATTCCATTATTGCTTTTAGCAGTTTCGCAGTTTCTTCGGCTTTACTTTCGTCAACTTCTAAAATGATTTCATCATGCACCACTGCAATTATTTTAAAGTCAGCTTCTTTTGCTTTTTGAGCTAATAAGCCTAACGCATATTTTGTGATATCGGCCGAGGTACCTTGAACAGGAGCATTATATAAGTTTGTCACACCAGCATTTTTACTGAACTTAAACTTTCTTCCTGTCATAGTACATTCTTCAGTAGGTTGTTCCTTTTTGATTTTTTTATGCCATTTTTGAATGCCTGTATAAGCCATAAAAAAACGTTCCCTAAATTTCTCTGCTTGTTCCTGAGTCATATCAACATTATAGCTTTGTTTTGAATAAAGCTTTAAACCTCTCGCGCCCATGCCAAAGATTAAGCCAAAATTTACGGCTTTAGCAGCTTGCCTTTGTTCTTTAGTTACTTTAGATATATCGATATCAGATACCAATGACGCTGTTAATGTATGAAGATCTGTGCCTTTTTGATAGGCTTCAATCATTGTTTTATCATTAGCAATTGAAGCAGCTACTCTAAGCTCAATTTGCGAGTAGTCAGCTACTATTAGCTTTTTATCTCTAGGAGCCGTAAAACAAGCTCTGAAGGCGTCTCCTCTAGGGATTTGTTGGATGTTTGGGCCGTGACAACTCATTCTTCCGCTCCAAGCTCCATTTTGCATATATTTAGGGTGTAATCTTTTTGTTTTCGGATGAATCATATAAACTAAAGGTTCTAAGAAGGTGGATAATGATTTAGAATGCTTTCTATATTCTAAAATTTCTGCGACAAGCGGATGGTCAGCAAACGCTGATAAATTATGTCTTGCGGTATACTGCAAATTGATTCCGTTTTCTTTTAAAAGTTTACGTAAATCATGGGCACTGTCCAAATTATACTCCTCAACTATTTCTTCGCCAAATAAATTATAGTATCTGGCTTTACTTGGAATATATTTTTGAATTGTTAAAAGCTTTTCATGATAAACTTTTTTTGTTTCTTCAGTTAGTTTTTTCCATTGATTTAAATCAAGATATATACCATTAAACTCAATTTGGGCAATTGCGATGACACAATCAAGTTCAATCTTTACAATTTTTTCTAGTTTATGTTCTAAGATTAAGGGGATCATCTTTTCTCTAAGTCTATGTAAAATTATAGCATCCATCGCTGAATAGACTATTTGTCTTTCAGTAAGAGTAGCAGACCAATCGCTTTTTTGTTCAGTTTTATCCAGTTCCACATTTAAAAAATATTGGCTTAAAGAATCTAAGCCATATCTTATTTGACCTGTTGAAAAACGAAGTAGCTGAGCGACAATCATCGTATCAAAGACTTTAGGAATATGAATATCTATCGCCATGAAAAATTGTAATTCAAATTTGGCATTTTGAATAATTTTGATATTTTTTTGTTCTAAAATTGATTTTAGCAATTCGTATCCATCTTCTAAAAATGTAAAGCAATCTATAACTAAAACTGGTTTATTAGGTAAAGCTAACTGAATCAGTCTGATCTTGTTTTGATGAGGATCTAAACCTGTAGTTTCTATATCAAGCCCAATAATCTTTTCACTCATCAGCAAATCAACAAACGGTAAAAGATTTTCTTTATTATCTATTAATCTATAATCAACATCAAAATGTTTATCAACAGAAATATTAGTCATTTGATCGCTTCTTTCTGATTGTAAACATTATAACAGAAATCTGCAAAATTCGCAATATAAGTATTTTTAAAATATAAGAAAAATATTTCTCAAATTTAGTGTGGTTTTTTCTAATTTCATACTTTTTATTTAGATAACAAGATTGTTGTTTCCAGTGTTTATAAGAATTATTATAGCAAATTTTCCCGAATTTTCTGCGAAATTCATCTGACAAAATTCGACACGAAATTTTCGCAGATAATATAACAAAAAAAGCCGTTTTTCCTGTTAGTAAGATATTTTCTTACATAAAACGACTTTATTTTCTATGAAATTTAATTTTTTATTTAAGTTCAAGTAAAAAACAACTTTCTACATGTTTGGTTCCGGGAAACATATCAAAGGCTACTGCCTCCTTAATTTGGTAGTTATTGTCGAATAAATATTTTATATCTTTTGAAGCACTTTTTATGTCGCAAGAAATATAAATCATTTTTTTAATCTTATAAGGAATTAATTGACTTAATAATTCTGTTCCTAAACCTTTACGGGGCGGATCAAAAACAATCACATCTATTCTTGTTTTTTTTAGGATTTCACCAATTTTAGCTGGTACATCTCCCTCAATAAATTTAATATTCTCAACTTTATTTAGTTTCGAATTGTTTTTGGCATTTAATACTGCATTCTTGACAATCTCGATACCATAAACATATTTGGCTTTTTTGGCTAAAAACAAACTGATAGTGCCAATCCCAGAGTAACAATCCACGACTATATCATCTTTGGAAATATCTGCCATTTTTAAGGCTTCCTGATAAAGAGTTTTAGTCATATAAGGATTAATCTGAAAAAAAGAATCTGGGGATATTTCAAAGGCTAAATCATCGATGCTGTCAATAATGACTTCTTTACCGAATATATGAAACATCTCTTGTCCTAAAATAACATTAGTTCTTTTTGGATTAAGATTAATATAAATTGATTTAATTTCCGGATAGTAGTTTGCTAGCTCTAATAAGCAATCTTTTATTTTTTTATTTATCCTGCCATTAATAACTAAAATTAACATTAATTCATTTTTTAAGTTCTTTCTAAAAATCAAATGCCTCAAAAGTCCTGAATGAAGTTTTTCATTATAAGCAGATAATTTATTTTCTTGAATAATCTCTTTAAAACTTATAAGAATTTTTTCGTGAATCGGATCTTGAATCTGACAATTATTAAGACTAACAATCAAATGACTATTTTTCTCGTAAAAGCCGTAAACTATTTGGCCATTCATTTCTTGAAACGGAATCTGCACTTTATTTCGATAATTAAAAGAGCCTTGATGACCAAAAATCTTTATACCAGATATTTCTAAATTTGCTATCTTTTTCAAGGTATCTTTAACCAAATTACTTTTAAAGGTAAGTTGCGTCTCATAACTGATATGCCAAAGATCACAACCGCCACATTTACCAAAATTCTGACAAAATGGTTTTACTCTATTGATACTCGCTTTCTTAATTTCCACTATTTCCGCAAAGGCAAAGTTCCTTTTTACATTTGTTATTTTAATAAGTAACTCATCGCCAATAACGCCTTGTATAACAAAAACAACAAAATTATCAACTCTGGTGACGCCTAGTCCTTCAAAATCAAAACCAGTTATCACAACTTGAAAAGTTTCACCTTTATTCATCTTCAGCCTTTTTCTTTAACTCATTAATTAAATTAAGAGCGGCTAATGGTGTTAAGTCATTAATATCTAGATCTTTCAATAAATTCACAACTTCCGAATCAATTTTAATACTTTCTTCAACAACTATTTCAGGCTCTTCAAAATCAGTAAAACTAAAGAGGTCCGTTTTTACTGAATATTTTTGTTTTTCTTTTTCCAGTTCATTTAAAATATCTGTACTTCTGGCGATTAGTGATTTTGGCAGCTTAGCTAATGACGCAACATTAATCCCAAAAGATTTATCGGAAGGACCTTCAGTAACTTTATGAAGAAACGTCAAACCAGCTTTATCTTCTTTTGCAGTAACATGAACATTCTTTAAACGCTTAAGATTAGTTTCTAGATGAATAAGTTCATGATAATGCGTAGAAAAAAGTGTCGTGCATTTGATTTTCTCATGGATATATTCCGCAATGCCTTGAGCTAAGGCCAAACCATCAAAAGTAGCAGTTCCTCTGCCAATCTCATCAAAAAGAATCAAACTGTTTTCTGTTGCATTCTGCAAAGCATTATTAGCCTCAATCATTTCAACCATAAATGTTGACTGACCATTAATTAAATCATCAGCTGCGCCAATCCTTGTAAAAATCTGATCAAAAATTGGTAAGTAAGCTTCATCAGCAGGCACAAAACAACCAATCTGAGCCATAATAACTATTAAAGCAATTTGGCGCATATAAGTAGATTTACCACTCATATTTGGTCCAGTTATTAACAAAAAGTTATAATCCTTAAGAAAGATATCGTTTGTCACGAAAGGACGTTCTAATAATAATTCGATCGTTGGATGACGCCCATTTTTTATTTTCATTTCTCTAGTGGAAGAAATTTCCGGCTTAATATAACGATTCTTTTCAGAAACAAGCGCAAAAGCAATCAAACAGTCAATCTGCGCAATTAAGTTAGCTGAAACCTGAAGTTTTTTAATAAAAGCAGAGCAGTATTCCCTTAACTCTAAAAAAAGCTGATATTCTAATTTCACTAACTTGTCTTCTGCGCCAAGAATTAATTCTTCTTTTTCTTTAAGTTCTTTCGTCACAAAACGTTCAGCATTCGCAACCGTTTGTTTTCTTTCATATTCGGGGAAATTAACTACTAAATCCAAACTAGAACGTAAAACCTCAATATAGTAGCCAAAAATACGGTTATAGCCAATTTTCAGATTTTTAATTCCCGTTCTTTCCCGTTCGCTTCTTTCCATCTCTAGAATATAATCTTTACCATGTTTCTTAATTTTAAGTAGTTCATCTAATTCTGGACTACAGCCTTCTTTAAAGATGCCGCCTTCTTTAATCGTTAAAGGTGGATTATCAACTAAGCAACATTCCAAGCGTTCATGTAAATCTTCAAATTTATCAATATCTTTAGCCAATTCTAAAGCAAGCGGAGTTTTAATTGTCTGGATTTTTTCAATAATTAACGGAATACTGCCAACTGATTTTTTAAGTTGATATAAATCACGGCCATTGACATTACCTACCGAGATCTTACCGACAATTCTTTCTAAGTCATATATATTCTTTAAAGCTTTTGTCATTTCTTCCCGAGCAATAAAATCATTGATTAGTACTTCGACTGTTTCTAATCTTTTATTAATCTCTGAATAACTTAAAAGCGGGCGCTCAAGCCATTTTCTTAAGTTTCTTGACCCCATTGCAGTCTGGCATTGATCTAATAAATTTAAAAGGCTTCCGGTTTTATTTCCTGATCGCAAGGTTTCATTTATTTCCAAATTTTTCTTAGAATAATAATCGATTTTAAGAAAAGTTTGTGGTTCAATGACATTAATCTTTTGAAAATGTGATAAAGCCTTCTTTTGTGTGCCTATAATATAATTGATTAAAAGCGCTACAGGAATCTGATAATCAACTTTTAGTTCCGAAATAAGAACAGCTAATTCATCAACGATAACTTGATTAGTTTCTTTAGAAATTAATATCTGATAGCTTTTTAAAAGATTATTTAAAAGTTTAAGATTAAAATTATTAGAAACAACAAGCTCTTTAATATTTAAATTTATTACCTCATTGATACAGGCATTAAAATCATTACCATAAAAACTAGTGTTAACTTCACCAGTAGAAAAATCAGCAAAGGAAAAATAAAAACCATCATTTATTTGCGTAATACTGCCTATATAAATATTTTCTCTGTTTAATAATGCGCCTTCAAAAAAAGTCCCTGGTGTAATAACTTTTACAACATCACGTTTTACGATTCCTTTAGAAGCTCCGACTTCCTCTACTTGTTCAGCTAAAGCAACTTTTAAGCCCTTTTCAATTAGTTTTTGAATGTAACCTTCCGCCGCGTGATGTGGAACTCCACACATTGGAACTCTTTCACTCATGCCAGCATCACGACCAGTTAAGGCAATCTCTAAAATAGCTGAGGCCTTATAAGCATCTTCAAAAAACATTTCATAAAAATCTCCGAGCCTAAAAAAAACTATGCTGTCTGCATAGTCTTTTTTAATAGTTAGATATTGTTCCATCATCGGAGTATACTTTTGGATTTTATCTTTCATAAAGACCCCTTAATTAATAGAAATTCCTAAATATTGAATAAGTTTCTGAAGAACTCATCAACGTTGCTGATAATATCACCAACTACAGGGATATCTTCGAAAAATTCACCAATCGTATCAAAAGTCATTGCTAAAAATAAAATGATAGCGATTATTAAAGCAATAATAAATAATAGATTGACAATAAATCTTAAAAGCGAAAATTTTCTTTTCTTCTTAGGAGTTTCTTCTAAAGTAGTGCTAGGAACAATCTGATCATTAAGATCTGTGTTAAGAATATCTTTAACAAGACGAACTTCAGAAGATCCTACTTTAATAGTTCTTTGATTATGATACGCTAATTTTGGACTAGTGTCTTTTCTATTTAAATCTACTACAGTTCCATCAATCGTTACTGGGTCAACAGTAGCTAAAAGTTCAACAGTCTCATCTTCTTCTGGTTTAGAACCATTCTCATAATAATAATTATTTGTAGTTGTAGTTGTTGACTCTCTCTCATACCTAGAAATCTCATTAATATTGATTCCCAACTGAGCAAGTAATTTGTAAATTTCGTTATCACGTTCGATAACTTCAGTTTGTGTAGCTAGCTTTTCCATAATTTTTTCTTCAAAAGCAGCTAACTTTTCATCAATAATTTTGTGAGCAATGCAATGTTCTTTGCCTAAGCAAACGTATTCATCATTACATTCTGGATGACAAGTTTCTTCAAGACAATCTTCTGAGACATCTCTGCCAATATCGATTGGATTTGCATAAACCTCTTTCAATCTGTCTTCAATCATTGTCTGAACTTTATCTTCAGTAACCTCTGAATCCTCAGTTTCCACAATATCTTCGGTGATTTCAGTTTCTACTGCTTCTTCAACGACTTCGTCCATTACATCTTCAGTAACTTCAGACTCTTGTAAAGTTTCTTCAGTAGTTTCTGTAACATCTTCAACTACATTATCTTCATTATTCGAGAAATAATAGCTTTTCTCAGAAATAATGTTATTAACGATAACATTAACTTTTTCATCAAGTTCTTTTTCTGTAAGTTCAGTGAACTTTTCAGAAACGATTTTTTCAACTAATATAACAAGAGCATCATGGTCAATTGGCTGTGCAGTCTGAACTTCTTTTTCCACAACAACTCTTTCAACTTTTTCAGCTTTAATTGGGGTAAATTCCCAATTCTCAGGTAAGACAGTATTAAAACGTCTTGGATAAATCTGATCAAAAGCAATAACAGCATCAATTTTCTCTTGGTCAAACTCTAAGTTCTTTAAGATATAATCGATAATTTCATCTTTTTTAAGTTCTACTGATGCTTTAATATCATTATCTTTTGCAAAGCGTTGTAGCTGGATAACTGATTTTTCCGGAAGTGTTTCTTTAACATCATCAGTTAATTTTCCTTGATCTTCCAAAGCTTGGAAAATAATATTGATTAATTCTTCTTTTTTAATACGACGTGGAACATTAATATTATGAATGTTAGCAATTTGTCTTAACTCAACTAAAGTAGATGAATTCGATAAAGATTCACGGAAAGTTTCAAAAGGAATCCCATCAAACTGACCAGGCTCATCATAGAATAAAGCTCCAATCGTTTCGTTATAAGCTATAAAATCATCACGGTTACTGATTTTAGCTGAATCTATGTTCGCAAATAATTCATCTAATGCTTCATCAGAAACACCAAGACTATTAGACATATGTAAAAACATTAGCCATAAGTCTTCTTTATACATATCTGCCAAAGAACCATCTTCATCAAGCATCGCAAATAAATTAAGAAGCTGTGTCTCAGAAAAACTACGATACCAATTTAAACGATAATTTGTTTCATCACTTAAATTCAGGTTCTTAAACTTTAATATACGTACTTGCTCATCAAGTAACGAACGCAAAACAACCATACGCGCTTGACGAGGAAGTAATTTTTTTGATTGGCTGAAAATTTCTACAATGTTAGCGGAACTGATTTTTGAAAACTTTCTAGCCGCCTCTTCAACACTCATTTCTTTTCCATTTAGAGTAACTATCGATTGCCGATCTTCAATTTTCATATTAACCTCCTGAGGGACAATAAAACTCCGAAAAATAATAGCGAACTTCAAATTCGCTTCAATATTAGTTTTTTGCCTTTTTAATATTGTATAATATTTAACGTACAATAGCAAGTATTTTATATACAATTTTTACTACTTTTTCACATTCATAAGTCGATTTCTAAGCTAAAAAAAGCACTTATTTTCGAAAAAAATTAACTTTATGGCTTAATTACAGTATTTTTCCCATATTGATGCATTTTTCAGAAAATTCTAAAAAATGGCTTGTCTGTAGTGTTTCTTTTTTAGTCATAATTAAAACAATTGACTATTTTTTCTTTGGCAAACTTGACAAGTATTAAATCATTTCCATCCTTTTTAAAGACAGAACTTATAAATTTTCGCCTCCAAATAAAAAAGTATTAGCTCCCTAATACTTTATATTATTTTTATTTTTCTTCTAGGAAATTTTCGTCGATTTCATTTTCGAAATCATCAACGTCCCAGACTTCTGCCGGATTTGAAAATACCGTGACCTGCATCTTGGTTTCGCCAATTACTTCAGCTTTGATTTCGAAGGCGATTTCCAATTCAATTACGCTATCTACGATCTTAGCATTTACCGCAGTTGGATGCTTTAGAATACGCGCAAAAGCATCTTCGCTGTTTTCTAAGAAATCCGTAACTACTTGACGAACATGAATTGTCGTTTCGTAGTCAACTTTTTTACGGACAATATTGGTTTTTGTATTTTCATCATAAGAAACCCAGATGTTAGTTTCAAAACATCCTTTGATTTCAACAGCATCGTTCTTTTTCAAAACATCAAACTCATGATTGATGATCCAAACGCCTAAGATACTGTAAGTATTATAGTCCGGATTAATTGTTTCTTTCAAGTTAACGGTCTTTTTTCCTTTAGCGATAACTGCTTTTGTGACTATTTCTCTGATCTCGTTCATAATATCCCTCCTATTAATAATATATTCAAAGCGCTCCGCTATGTACCATTTTATTGAGGAATATTAATTATTTAGTTTAATTCTTGATTTATAATCTGGTTAATGCTTAAGATAAGATCATTGATTTCTGCTTGTATTTCCTGAAATTCCTTTAAAATGGGATGTTCATTAAAAAATTTTAAAAGCTCTTGATATTCGTTATTTTCTGTCTCTGTGATTATCTTTTGAACTCGCTTCTTCTGGAGGCTAGCCAACCTTTTGCGGTTTCTCTTAACAAGCTCACTGCCATTTATTTCCGTTTCCAGATAATTAAAACGTCTAACGATTTCTAAATCTTCAATCTCATTTACTAAATCATCGATTAAGTTTTTTTCAATCATATAAGTTCACCTGACATAAACCAAGTATTGGCCTTTGTAATTTTAACACTTACTAATTTGCCAATCAGGCTTTTATCTCCCGGAAAGTTTACTAATTTATTATGTTGACTATATCCAGAAAGAATTAACTCATTATTTTTAGAAACGCCATCAACTAAAACTTCAACAATTTCACCAACAAACCTTTTATGTCCTTTTAAATAGCCTTCATTAACAACTGTGTTTAAAGTTTTTAATCTTAGCTTCTTTTCTTCAATGCTCGTGTCATCTTTAAATAGTGCGGCAGGTGTACCTTCGCGTTTTGAATAAATAAAGGTAAAGGCTCCCTCAAAGGCTGCCTCTTTTACTAAATCAAGAGTCTCTTCAAAATCTTTTTGGCTTTCACCGCTGAAACCAACTATGATATCTGTTGTGATCGAAATTCCTGGAACTAAAACTTTTAGTAAGTTAATTTTTTCCAGATATTCTTCTTTAGTATATTTTCGATTCATTAATTCAAGTACTCTATTTGAGCCAGCCTGAACAGGTAAATGTAAATGAGGCATTATCATTGAATGATTAGCCATTGCTTTAATAGTTTTCTCATCAAGATAATGGGGATGGTTAGTAGTAAAACGTAACCGCTTTAAATTAGTCTTAGCTAAATCATCTAAAAGGTCGCCAAAAGAATAACTACTATCTTCAAAATCCGTTCCATAGGCGTTAACGTTTTGGCCTAATAATGTGATCTCTGAATAGCCAGAAAGAATTAAATCATCAATTTCCTTAAAAATATCGGCTTTGGCTCGGCTTCTTTTTTTACCACGAGTATAAGGAACAATGCAATAAGAACAAAACTCATCACATCCATACATGATATTGACAAAAGCTTTATGTTTATATTCACGGACACGCGGTAATTCCTCAACGATTGTACTAGAATCCGAATAAACCTGAATCAATTTTTGACCAGACATTGCTTGTTTAAGCATATGAGGCAGTTCATGAATATTGTGAGTACCAAAAACTAAATCAATTTGCGGATATTTTTCTTGAATAGTTGTGATAGTTGTTTCTTCCTGAGCCATACAACCACATAATCCTATTAATACTCCATTTCTTGCCTTTTTCACTCTTTTTAAACGACCAACGATGCCCCAAATTTTATTTTCTGCACCTTCTCTGACTGCACAGGTATTTAATAGTATTAAATCAGCTTGATTTTCATCATCAGTTATTTTATAACCTAATTTTTCTAATAAACCAATTATCGCATCGCCATCTGCTACATTTCCTTGACAGCCGTAAGTCTGAACATTAGCTAGTTTTCCTTGGCCGATTAAAGAATCAACGGCATTTATATCAAAACGGATTGTTTCAATAATGCCTGCAGTCCGTTTACTGGCCTGATTTAAATCAGGTTTGCTTTTTACGATTGTCTTTTTCATTTTGAAAAACTCCTTAATTAATAATCTTAGATTATTTTACCATAAACACAGAACAAAACGAAAATAAATTTTCGATACGGGGCTGATGCCCCTTTTCTTTTTCTCCGTCTTGAGTTATAATATTTTTGGTGATTTTTTTGTTATCGTCTAAATATATTCATTCCGACAACCC
>Ga0123352_10010866_pt1 | contig 14319 bp, 6 predicted proteins | sample TergutLab28metaG_FD_89700 | JGI IMG/M metagenome (GOLD analysis project Ga0123352, IMG submission 89700) | Labiotermes labralis P1 segment gut microbial communities from Petit-Saut dam, French Guiana - Lab288 P1 | ecosystem: Host-associated > Arthropoda: Insects > Digestive system > Gut ... | reverse complement strand
CCCCCACTGTGTGGATCCGATAACCCCCACTGTGTGGATCCGATAACCCCCACTGTGTAGATCCGATAACCCCCACTGTGTGGATCCGATAGCCCCCACTGTGTGGATCCGATAACCCCCACTGTGTGGATCCGATAACCTCCACTGTCTAGATCTGATAACCCCCACTGTGTGGATCCGATAACCCTCACTGTGTGGATCCGATAACCCCCACTGTGTAGATCCGATAATCCCCACTGTGTGGATCCGATAACCCCCACTGTGTAGATCCGATAATCCCCACTGTGTGGATCCGATAACCCCCACTGTGTGGATCCGATAACCCCCACTGTGTGGATCCGATAACCCCCACTGTGTGGATCCGATAACCCCCACTGTGTAGATCCGATAACCCCCACTGTGTGGATCCGATAACCCCCACTGTGTGGATCCGATAACCCCCACTGTGTGGATCCGATAACCCCCACTGTGTGGATCCGATAACCCCCACCCGTATACCGTAAGAAGTATCATCTACAACAACGAGCAAACAGGGCAAAGGAAGTACAAAGGGAGATCGTGTATATTTCGTTTAGCTGAATGGTCAATGTCAGACTGCCGAACCTTACTTTTCGTTACAAATCAATGGGATTTAGAGACAAAGGGAGACCATAGACAAAATAGTTTTAAAGTGGGGCCAGACGAGGATTCGCAGCAGACATAATGATATTCAAACGACTGAACACAGCCCCGCAGACAGCATTCTGCATACAGTGAGAGTAAAATACTGACCTTTTCCCCCTCGTGTAGGAGTTCTGAACATCCCCATATAGAAAATAAATCTTTCTTTATCAAAGTTTGTGGGGCACAGTTGGAATTACGTGTTTGTTTTTTTTTTCACCCCCCTCTTTTTCCTTCTTTTTTTTTTTTTTTTTTCGGTTTTTTTTTTTTTTTGTTCTCCGTACGACATTAGGTTCACAGCAACTGCCGATTACTTACACTTCTCATAACAGTTCATTCAAGACTACCAAACAGCCAGAACTCTTCGTCAGCTCTCCCTTCCTCAGAACACGACACAGCCATACGAGTATGAGATCAGTATGATGTCTGTGCATATGTGTGTGCCATTTCTAATTTTGAAATGTAACCGGTTTTCACAAAACATGGAATTGCAGGCCACTCCAACATTGTACATTTTAACGTTGTACTATCCGTCCAACGGGGGACCGCAGTAGCACAGTGGTTAAGGTGCTGTGCTACAAATTGGAAGGTCGGTGGTTCGATCCCATTGGAATTTTTCATTGACATAAAATCCTTCCGATCGCACTATGGCCCTAGGGTCGACTCAGCCTGTAACAGAAATGAGTACCAGGAGCATTTCCAGGGGGTAAAGGTGGCCGGTGCGTAAGGGTGACAACCTTACCACCATCCTGTGCCGTTGTCATAAAATCTGGGAACCTTAACTTCCTTGAACCCTCTGGGCCACTCTAGGTCTGTAATGGGACTGCTTTATCTTTTTTACCTTTACTATCCGTCCAACAGTATGGCGGACGGACGGAATTGCGAAGTGGAAGCGACGCAGCGTTGCTTACTGTATGTTCCTGAACTGATTAGTAAGAGCTCTGAAGTATACGACCGTTGTGATGGCAACCTTCTTTGTGGAATACAACTGAACAACATGGTGACAGTGCGAAGGTTTTCTTTAGCGTGTATATATATATATATATACAGAGTGGGTGCAACAAATTGTGCCAACTATTGCGGATACAGCAGTGGTGTAAAATTTTGAGGTTGCAATTCCATCCAACGAGTCTAAATTGCAGGTCTGCACTAAACTGGTACGTTATTACCAGAATAAAATATATTAATACAGTAACAATAGTAAAAGCACTATATTTTGTAACATAATTACAACAACAAACAAACATTAAAAAAGTGATCTTAAGTCCGATCGCTCAAACCATCTGCATACAAACTCAAAAAGTTAGCTCCAGACTTACCTCGTATTTCATTGCTGGTATATAAATTGAATCCCACACAAATAGCAGATTAATAGCACAAGATTTGCAATAAATTAAAATAACAAACTATCCCTGTACAGGCCCTGAGGGCTCCAGGAAGTTGAGGCTCCCAGATTTCTTGACAATCGGCACATTAAGGTGGTAACGTTGTCATCCCCAAACACCGACCACCCTTACCCTCCAGGAGATACCCCTGGTACTCATTTCTGCTAGAGGCTGAGTCAATACAAGGGCCATAGTGCGGCCGGAAGGATTAAAGCAATTAAAAATCTCAATGATCCCATCAAGAATCAAACCCGCGACCCCCAGTTTTGTAGAGCAGCGCCACCACGTACTTTACAGGAAAGTAATATTTATAAATTCGGTTTAAAACTTCTCGTTTTGTAAGCGTCTGTATACGAACCCTCTTTTTAAACACAATCGTACAGGGTATTTAAGAACCCGAAACCCCCTACAACTTACGTACAGAAAGACAGCCCATCGGTTAATATATATATATATATATGTGTGTGTGTGTGTGTGTGTGTGTGTGTGTGTGAACACGCTGATGCCTATTACGTATTCATTGTGTGCATAGATTTGGGGCTCATATGTATAAACCATATTCCTGTAAATGTATCGTGTAACACCAATTGGTGAGGTCGTGAATTTAATGAAGTAGCGGAGGTAAATAAAATGGTATAATGTATGATGACACCGTGCATAGTATAATATTTGTGTCATTATCGCCGCATTCGTCTGGGTTTGCATCGGACAGGTTGATACTATACGAGATCTACAACGCGTCATTAGTGCTGAAATTACCCGTTATACAGATTGTACAGTATTGAGCAACTACGGAACATGGCCATAATATTTAATTAGAATTCGTTGGTGCAGAAAGAAGTAAGCGAAATCGTGACACATAGCTAACACAGCACTTACGTGCCACTAGCAATGCTGCGAAATCATCATAAAAATAACACACGGATCAGTTTTTGTTGGGTTGAGTCACAGGTTGGGCAATCCATCAAAGCGTAGTGGTTACAATTGCCTGTGAAGGCATACATAACGTACTTTAAACATTAAAAAACTTTGAATTTTGTCCACACACACGGCGTGTGTGTGTGTGTGTGTGTGTGTGTGTGTGTGTGTGTTCCTTATGATTCACAGAATAAATATGGATCATCTCGCTGTACAGCATAAACCGTTTGTTGCTTCTAATGGGGACGATTTCTTGCCTGTGACATAGGAATTAAATTTTTAAAATACTGTTTAGACAATCTTTATCGTTGCACCGTGCATTTCGTACTGTCATTTAATTAGCACACCAACTAATGCACATACATAAAATTTTTACATTTAAAAACACTTAAAATATCTGCAACATGTTTCGATCCGAAGGTCATCTTCAGGGAGCAACACTAGTAAGGAACAGTGTAGCACCCTGAAGATGATCTTAGGATCGAAACATGTTGCAGCGATTTTAAATGTTTTAATTTAAAAATGTTATGTAAGTGCATTAGTTGGTGTGCTAATTAAATTACTGTTTAGACATATTCCAGGATTCAAAGCCGAAGCTTGTGCGTGATATACTGAACCTTATCATTGACAGAGTTGCGAAGCGATGATTTCGACGCACCTGCATCGCATCCCAGCGAGTTCTAAACCACCTCGGTGAGCAGACCTGCTAGGCTGCTTCTGCGTTCCCTCGCTCCTTACAACCAAATGACAGCACATTACAACATTACACTCAAACAGACTACGACTTCCTTCAACGTCTCTCCAAATGTTATCATTCGTAAACTTGTCACTGCAATCGCCGCATCCAGCCTACTGCCAAACACGGCAATACGCTAAATTCCATGAATACGTGGTCCATTGTTCCATACCGTCCGTTAGCATGCCGATCAATTATCGAACTTCGTGGTAGAGTGGGTAGTAATCCTCCGTCGTATCCAGGAGGTCCAGGATTCAAACCTAAACCCGGAATCCTGCTGTCTGGAGACTTTCTCGCGGCTTCTCTGAGTCCTAAGCAAATGATCGGGTCATGAAAGCTATCTTCGACATTATTTCCAATTCTTCATTTGTCAACTGTTCTACCACTGAACACTTTACAGCCTGAGCTACTGATAGGGTCGTTAAATAATCCATAAACTTTAATATCTTCCTGTGGACGCAGACAATAACACTCCACGATGCGGAGACAAACGTGTATAGAGCAATGGTGGAATGATGAACAGTGGGAGAAAACCGAAGACAGAAGAACCACCGGCTGCAAGCGCCACTCCGTACGTCACAAACAAAACACAAGCACGAAGCTTTTACCGCCTAACTATGGCACGACCTTAAATAAACCATAAATGAACGAGAATACAAAGCATAGCAATTAAACAAAATGCTTTCTTGTGTTCTTATACATCCGCGGACAAAGCAAGGAACGTCTGGAGCAGTCACAGCGGGGCCGCTGACTATGACAACAACGCGCCGAATCCCATGAGTGCACAGCTCTTCGTTCTGTCCAGTCCGGCAATGCAGAGACGGTAATTAAACGAACTGCTTTGATGTACCGCGGCCGAAACTAAGTAACCGCTCACGATCAACTGTCTGTCCCATGCAAAACGTAACAATGCCTCGTTCGGCCCCCCAAACGAGGTTCATGACACCGTCAAATCAATTACACTGATTCGTTCCAACTACGGCCTCGTCTGTGGAATCAGAATTCAAAGTAAACTTCACACCAACAGGGTACGCAAGTTCTTTTATCCCCCCCCCCCCCACCGGACAGCCGGGTGCGAGTTTAAAAAAACACACACACATCTAACAACTAAGAAAGGATTATGAAGACCACTGTTATCTGGCGTAGTTATATTTGGTTCTCACAGAAAGTGCAAACTCGTATGAAACACATAGTGTGTGGCAAGATGCAGTTCCTTAACGTCACAGCCCGTGGTTCTTATAGTTACCACTAGTTTCAAACGATTCATCCTATTGCGTATGCGGCTATGTGGTGGAACATCGGCAATTAACGCGTAGCACCGTTGACGCCATCAGTTCCTTAGATTGTATACCGTCGGTAACAGGCGAATCAGCATGCAGCGTTGGTGGAATGAAACTGGTAAGGGTAAGTCAAAGAAATTGGAGATAAAACGTATCCTAGTGCCACTTTATCAACGACAAATTCCCTCACGGACAGCAATTCTTACTTTCACTGTTTAATACAGTTAAGTCGCCACAGGAAAAAGAAACACAGGTGAATAATAATATAAACAGCCAACCAGATGCAACAATAATAATTTTATTAACAATGTCAATCAGCTCAACATGTTTCGAGCGATAATTTCGCCCATCCTCAGGAGCACTAGGTTGTGTTTACAGCTGGTGGTATAAAGCACCGGCGGTGCTGCCTACTGGTGACCAGAAAGAGGTGGAACCGATTCCTTCCTCCATGTCACCAGCAGACAGCATCGTCGGTGCATTATACAAGCTGTAAACACAACCTAGTGCTCCTGAGGATGGGCGAAATTATCGCTGGAAACATATTGAGCTGATTTACATTGTTAATAAAATTATTATTGTTGCATATAGTTGGCTGTTTATATTATTGTATCAATGAGGCACGGTTACACAAACATCAAAAAAGAAATACGTGTGAAATTTACCACAACTCTTGAGAACTCGAGCACCTTAAAAGTGAAATTACAGATTTGTATAAACGACGTTAAACGGATCAAGTTACATGCGAGTGATCGCAGGCACTAACCTGCCGACGCTGTTAAGGCTTTGAGTGACCATTTAGCTTTATTCTAAGGACAGCTGGGCAAGTATCATTTACTTATCATCACGAACACCAATAAATTCGGACCAGTGGGGCTCTCCTCTTGAAATTTCTGAAAGACACGTCATTTGCTGGAATCGGAGATCCAAAGTGCATACACCAGTATAGAGTCAGTTTGTTCAGCGCAATCTGTGGAGGTATATCGACGACGGCAGTAGCAGACTACAGCTTAACAGGGAATTTCTCTTCACAGATTTTGAAGGGCGCTAAGTGAGGGTGGCTAAATCGGGGTTTGAATTTCCAAAGTGTCATTTACGTCTACCAAAGGCAGTGAAAATATGACAGGTCAATCCTTGCTACATGGCGGAGTGATTTTAGCTTAAAACAGACAAAAGGCATACAATGTCACAATTATACCCACACACATGTCCTCCGAATGCAAGTTCATTCTCATTCTGCCGGCTTTCGGTAGCGAAAAAATAGAGGTTTGTCTAAAACTTGCCGATAGACATCATGAGGTGCTGCTGTCCCTGTGTATTAATTAGACTGACGTGAGTGGTCGGCTTTACGCCTCGGCCGCTTTATCCCAGGGGAAATCTCTCCTGGTACCCATTTCATTCGAGGTTGGGTGGGCCTCAGTATCAGTCTGGCAGGTTTGGAGGATAAATTCCTGCCCTTTCCACGCTTGTTTGGGGCCGTGCCATGGCTGAGAAGGTTAATCGTCTGCTTCTCACAGCGACGGCCCAATTTCAATCCCATACCGGCCCATACGAGATTTGTCACAAATGAAGTGGCATTGGGACAGCTTTATCTCTCAGCACTAGGCTGACTTAGGTTGTGGGTATGGCTGGCTTCTAACTGTTCACCAAGCACCATTACGTGAATCAGACTGAGCACAGACAGACGACCGGTGCCTGCATCACGCGCGATAGACGTGATAAATATGTACAAAAGGAAATTTCATCCGGAAAACCTGAAGGCAAAAGGCCGCTTCACAGGCCAGGCCTTAGGTGCTGTATTCTGTATCATAATTACCTTAAACGGTGTGCGAGACGGTGGCTTGACTCGTCTAAAGTACAGGGCCCATCGGCGTCTTTCTGTAAACACGGAGACATGCCTTCGAATTTCGTAGCATAGCTCCTTCGATTTACTCTGGTCTATGTACAGCGATGTGGGAGGCCTAAACGAACTCATACAGCGTAGATATTTTTGTCTTTTAGCACATTTTCATGAAGAAGATGCAATACTCTATTTCAGGGCTGGCCAAATTCAACCCACAGGAGGGCGACATGACTTTCGTTAACGACTCGCCTGAGGGCCGCACTTGCCTATACATATATCGATAGTTGGGAGGTGGGATGTACTACAACGCCGCCTACACGATCACCCTTTGTAACTTTGTCGTCCCGACGTGCTCAGTCTGGTAGGTGATCCTCTTTCGGGAAACGGGTGTGGTTCACCGAATCACAGTTAGTTTTAGTGATTTTCTTTTTTTACTTACGTTTTATTTATTCATTTTATTCTTGATATAAAATAATGAAGTACTATATCCAGTTAAACAACTAGATCATTTATAGGAATATGACAGTCACTTCTCTGCACTCCCACATACACCACACTCGTATGCGACTGCTTTCGCACTGGATTGCTACCGTCCGTTAACTGTTCCCAACAGTTTCTTCATTTAAATCTCTCTCCCGTTCACCCCTACTGCCTATCACAAACGGTTCTGAATATACGTTAACAGATTCAACCCAAAACGTACGGCTATGAACTGTCCGTAACTGACGTCAGCTAACGTAAGAAACAAATCCGCTATTTAGAAAGAGTACGTTACGTCACAAGCGCGGTTGAATAACAAGGCGCTAGGACTTACTAAACTTGATAAAACACAAAGAAATACCGGTTTACTGTATGCTGTTTTCAAGTCATGAGTTACAGTTTCTAAACATTTTTTTTCTGTTAATAAAGTTGCCATATTATATTTGTTAAATTGCATTACTGAAACCACTCGGGTGACGGAGGGCCGCATGTTGTTCCATGTTATGTTACCTTGTCTGTTCCACAATGCATAAGGACCTAATAAATGAGTGTAATAGAATAATGCTGAGAGAAATGTGCCTGTGTCTACAGCACAGTTTGTGAAGTATATGAAATACATACATCAGGCCTTATTCAACATTTTCAGAAAGATCTCAGATTTTGAAACACTCTCTTTGGTAATCACAAACTATCAAACCAGGGGCATAGCTGCAATACAGCACAACAAAGAATGGCCCATGAATCCATGGGAAAAAAATTACTTTTCCAAGACTAAGTGAACATCACCCATTATTCACGCAAATTTGAGCAAATTCAGAAGAAATGGAGCATGAAACAAAATTTAAATACAGGGCATCTAAAAATGATGTCTATTTATGGGCAAGGCAGGGCCCCATCAGTGAGCTCTGCACAGGGGCCGATACACCATATGCCACAGCAATAAGCAGATCTCAATTTTAAAGCTGTCATGTTTGTTTTTCCTATCAACACCACAATATATAGCAGTCAGAACTTTAAGAGCAACATTTATTCAAACAGCTGCACCCATGCAGGTAAAAGACATGTTTAACAATTCAAATTACTCCAAAAACTCTAATACCAGCCACAACAAAAAAAAGTATGTCTGTTGGCAAAAATGATTGTCATATTCACTTTTATGTCACAGTTGCAAATACACAGAAGTCACATTTTTGTGTGTATTAAAACTATTGTGGTTTCTTAGAATGAACAATGGGAAGAATTACCGGACTCACCAGATCTCTGTGATGCAGCAACAGAATTATTAACACCTAACTTGGGTGTCCAGTTCTACATTTACACGGTTGAGTGAATCCTTTCATTCACGTCATCGGCACGTAACCACAGCAGCTGAACAGACTGCAAATCTACTGCCTGACTAAAGGAACAAAAGTCAATGAATAACAAGCATTAAAAAACTAGAAAACCTTTCACTCAGTTAATGACTTGGTCTCCTGCACTGATTTCCTTCAGACTGTTGATAGTGTCACAATTATTACAACTTTTAACCAATTCATGCATAAAAAATTCATACAAATTAAGTCTTCTGGGATGTTACGCCATATCAACTGCCAATAGTTATTGACGCTCTGGAGAAGGATCATAATGCTTTTGGCTTCATGGTGAAGCATTCCAACAAGAGCGGGCTGTTTGAATTGTGCACTTCGCAAGACAGCTGTCACTTCTATTTCTGCATGTTGTTACCTTTTTTATTTTCTCCTGAAACGCACTGGACAAATCAGTTTCTTTATTCCGAACAGTACAAATCAGCAAACATGACGTCGTACGGTAACTTTCGAGAAGGTTAAGTGGAGGGGGATCATTATAAAACAGATCAGGGGGGGGCATGTGTGCACTGTGTAATGTTACCTCTGTGAGGAAACCACTGATTCCCAACAGACGTGTTGCATGTTCGAGCAGTGAATTATATGTATAAGCTGTGGAGCGAGTTTGTACCAACACTTCTGGATCAGATTCTGCATGTCATTTCCACTCAAAATTGTCATATAAACACTGTCTCATTCTCAATGGTCATGGAGTTATGGACACTGCACATTATGCTTTACATGTACACCAGATATCATAAATTCCCACATTTCAGCAGACATGCAATTCGGTACCTGAACGAAGAGTTTCTCGACTTGCAGGTTGGATGTGGTGGTACGCAGAATTCACTGCCAGGGCTACTGTGTCTCTTACTACTAAAATTCTGTGTATGGGGTTACTTGAAGAACATGATGCATGAATGCAAAGTAAACACAAGTGAAAACACAAACGCTGCAAGATTCATGAATGACACAGACATCTGAAGTAGGGTTACATGTTCCATGGCCAAAGAAGTCAGAATGCGCATCTACACTACATATGGTAACTCAATGTACATGAATCTCGTTTCAGTACAGGTTAATTATGTCTGAAAAATGAAAGTTGACTTCCAAATACCCTCAGCTCCACAATATTTTGAGTCAGACCTACATTTATACAATGTTTCTGACTGGGAACAACATAAAAGAAACAAGATTGAGAATATATTGGCATATAATCGCTGGCAGCCTGTATACAGCAAAATTATACATAGCGTATTTGAACTGCTCCACGACCACAGTTGCGAAACAAGTGCATTACACATCATGGTGCGGTAGTGTACCAGGTACAGTGACAAAGCTACAAACTTATCTGAACTGTGGTTTGGTTCTTGGCTGGGGCAACAGCTCTCTCCCCCCCAGTGTATTGACCAAATCTGGGGGCCCCCTCAGCCTCATTATCAGTGCGTACTGGGGGCTCTTTCACTGGAAATAATGAAGCTGTGGCACAAAGGTGACCTCTCACCTGTATCTAATGCCAGGGTTAGGAATGAGTGGCACTACATGCCTTCATGGCACAGACATGAACAAATTCTGTTGTACATTACAGCACCCTGCAAGACAAATATAACAATTATAGTGAGTGTACAGAAAAAACAGCCAACAGCACAAAGACATACAACAGAGAAAAAGTTTCAACTACTATGAAAACTAACCAAAAGAATAACCACTTACAGTGCAGTATCTTACTCTACAATCAAAATCAGAGGAACAAGAAATGAAATTAAAATGTTTCAGATAATTACACCTATGAGGCATGTAAAACTGAAATCCATTCCACTACTGCGGCAGTGTAGATGACACACACACCTGCACATTTGACACAGTAAACACACTGGCAGACACTTCCCCAGAACAGCACATTTGAAAGTATCTATACAGCACAACTTAAATACGGTGTACCCAGCAGCAAATCCATCCAAAGAGAACCAGAGGGCAGCCATTCACTTTCTTGGAATAAAAGGCCGCCGAGCTGCTGAATAAACAGGCAGATGATGACATGTACTGAAGATGGTGGTAGTGGATCAGCTCTATTATGTCTCAAATGGGAACGCCGACAGAAAAACTTAAACAGGCTCACACTGTTTCTGGTACAAAGAGCAGGGAACAAGTTGAAAATGCTGTGCATGACGACACTTATCAGGCCATTTGTTCTGTCAATGGAACAGAATATGTGGACACTATGAATGCGTAGGGAGTAAACAAAGTGTGCTCCCAGCAGGTCCCACATCCACTGACACATGAGAAGCATCACATGTCAGTATCACTTGGACATTTGCAAAAGTACTGTACTGAGGGTGACAGCTTTCCGTGACAGGCAATGTAAAGTTGTATCACAATTTTGTACCCAGAGAAAATACCAGTAGGTATGCAACAGTAAAATGCCATATCACCCAGACCAAAATATATTAAGTCCCAAACATCCATCAGCAACATAACAGTGACGTCTACTACAACATCCAGGACTGTGCTTCTGGATTTCACACAATGACATGATCAATGCAGTGCAGCTGGCTGCATTCAATGGCTTATCGCAGTGTATACGATACTTTTACAATGCAAATTTAAGGGAGAGGAAGAGAAAACCCTTTCACATTTGAAGCTCAAATTCAGAAATATTTAAATCAACAAAATGGCGTTTTTGCTGGTCATAATGATGCCGTATTTTCTGAAGGATGCAAAAGAGGAGGATGAAGAGGAGAACAAGGAGGAGTAGAAGAGAAAGAGGAAGAAGAAAAGTGCATCTGTTCGTGCACAAAATATGGTATACAATCAGGACTTCCAGTGTGTAAATTTTGCAAGCATAATTTCTGTGTAACAATGTGTACTTTATACAATTAATACCGTTCACTATGTGCAATCCTTTTTCAATTTCCAAATCACACATACAGGCCTGACAGCCTTGAAGAACATTTTAAAATTAGGCTGCAGTCTCCTCCTCCTCCTCCTCTTAAAAAAAATTAAACCACACACATGACATCATAAAAACTTTATTACAATATTGAAACTTATCCAAGTGGTAAAGAAATTCACATACAAAAGTGCTGTAGTTACTGACTGTAAAGCAAATAGCTAGGATGAAAATGTTCTTAATTGCAAAGCAAGTCTCAAAAGCAAGTTATTTGCTTTCCAAATTGCAAGGCACCTGGCAATTATTGTTAATGAAACAAAACTAATGTACACCATGTCCCTCTTCCTCCCTTATGTAGTTATTATATCAATCATTTCTGCCAAGTGTCACATTACTTTAGCACATCTTGAAAATGAAATACAGAACATCACAACACTACCATAAATGTACCTGCTCTCCAAGTCATAGTTATAGGATCATTTGATGTGAAGTCAGCTGTGTACTGCATGCTATGTATATGCTGGTAGCAATCTTATTAATAAACTCAGTAAGTGGAATCAAAATATGTTACAATATATTTGGGCTTGTAAAAACATTTTATGTAAATTTAAGAGGCTACATTTCTTTTTACGTGGCGTCTTTTAAGATAATGTGATATATACTGCTAAGCATCTTGTAACTGAATTATCAACTTCTGTGAAGTTACTACCACAAATACACCTACTCCGAATCATGCTTACAGGATCAGTAATTGATGTGTATACTGGTAGTTATCTTATTATCAATAAAACTAATATATGGAATCAAAATGTGTCCCAGCATACCTGGCTATGGATGTGTGTTTCCAGAGAATTTTTTCCTTATGTAACTGAAACAGCTACATGTAAAAAAAGAAAAATTTACACAACAAAATTAATACAAGTCTGAACATAAAATACTCTAATTGGAGAAATCAACTGCACTAATAAGATCATCATCAATATACACAAAGAATACTGAGCAGAACTAACTTTAACTGATATGATCACACAAGTTATCATTCAGAGGGCAGTGCATTTGTAGCAGCAATCCCTTGGGATTAAATTATTTTGTTACAAGATGCTGCCTCATACATAAATTATATTTGTTGTAATATGTTTTTCTGTTGAGAAGTAAAACGGCACCTCATAAACCACCTCAAATTAGAAAACATTATGAAATACACATTTAAAAACAGAGATCAGAAGAAAATGCAAATATATGAGCCACTAAGCCCCTGAACATATTTTCTTCCCTACAATAAAACATCCTCATAAATTATGAAATTATATCCACGAGTCTAGCACTTAGGGGATATACGCACTCACAACTTCAACGAAACAGAATAAAATAAATTATTCCAGGTGAAACTGTCTTTAAAGAAACCATTTAAAGTGCTCAAATCATGAATATTCAAGAAGGCTCAGTCCACTTGTTGCACTTGTACAATTTCGTTGTTGCTGGTGACCACAGTGACTTCAGTCTTTGCTGTTTTGGTTGGGGCAGTACGTGAGGCATGCGTCCCACTGTTTGTTGTTGGAGAGGAAGTCTTCTTCAATCCTTCTTTAACTGTGGATGAAATGACAGTTGTCTTTTTAACGCTTGTAACCCTACGAGCGGCAGATGTTGATGTGGTCTTGCTTGTAACAGTGTGAGCTAATATCTGCTTATTTGCAACGTGCTTCACCTGTTTTTCTGTACCAAGCTTCTTATCAACAATCAAGCCTACTTTGTTCCGAGTTACCTCTGCTGGCACCACTCCTGATTCTTCAGACTTGCTAGCCCCCACATTCACACCTCTGGGTTTTGGTCGGGGAGGTATAGTTGACACAGGAGCTGTCCTACTTGTGCCTGTACCTGACTGCTTCATTGCAGTCGCCCTAACAGTGACTGGGGCTGTTGCAGGCCGGCTTTGTGGTTTGGCTGCTGTAGAAACTGGAGCTTTCTTTGTGACTGCAGGCTTAGCTATGTCACCATTGCTTAGAATGGAAGACTTGTTAGTGGTTCCAGATCGTGCCTGTGAGGACACAGTTGATGATTTAATGGCAGGAGAGGGGGGCTTGGTAGGTGATGTGACACCTGGCTTAGGTTTGTCTGCAGCTACTAGTGGTCTTGTGGTTCTGCCAGCAGAAGGAAGAGAAGTAACAGGGGTGGGTCTCTTGGCTGCTGAAGAGTGGACAGTTGTGGACGGGGGCTTTGGTGATGGCTGAGAAGAAGCAGAAGTTGAAGATTTCTTGGGCGTTGAAGAGCGAATAGTTGTTGCGGAGGCGGGCTTTGTTGGTGAACTTGGTTGCGATTTTTGCAATATTTTTCCTGTGCCAGATGTTGCTGTTGCAGTTTTACTGCTGACAGTTGTTTTTGTTACTTTTGTTTTGACAGCAGCTGATTCTTTCTTGTCAACTAACAGAGATGACTTCTTGGCAGCCTTCTTTTCTGGTGCCTTGGCCTCCTCCACGGGCTTCTCCTCACGACCTACTACTACAGTTCCAGCTGCCACTGCTGTGGCCACAGCTGCAGCAGCTGCTGCAACCAAAACTCCTTCACCTACATCATCCACTTTCTCAGACAAGTGTGGTGGTTCTGCATGCACTGTTGTTGGTTCTGCATGCACTGTTGTTGGTTCTGCATGCACTGTTGTTGGTTCTGCATGCGCTGTTGTTGGTTCTGCAGGCACTGTTGTTGGTTCTGCAGGCACTGTTGTTGGTTCTGCAGGCACTGTTGTTGGTTCTGCAGGCACTGTTGTTGGTTCTGCAGGCACTGTTGTTGGTT